>Ga0214921_10000471_pt1 | contig 74922 bp, 64 predicted proteins | sample LL1505_MetaG_FD_177992 | JGI IMG/M metagenome (GOLD analysis project Ga0214921, IMG submission 177992) | Freshwater microbial communities from Lake Lanier, Atlanta, Georgia, United States - LL-1505 | ecosystem: Environmental > Aquatic > Freshwater > Lake | place: USA: Georgia | collected... | reverse complement strand
TTGCAATATCTGCCATGTCTTTGTATTGTTTTCCAGTCTCTAGACCAAGAATCTTTTTAATTTCTGCGATTTCTTTATTTTCCGAGATCTTCTTAGTTGACTCGCCGCGAACATTGAGAATCTTACCCTTCATTGGATAAACGCCAATCGTGTTTCTATCTTCAGAGGAAAGACCAGAAACAATTCCTGCCTTGGCTGAATCACCCTCACAAAAGATAATCATACACTGACTTGACTTTTCAGTTCCTGCCCAGTTAGCATCAATTAGCTTAGGAATGCCGCGAATATTCTTGGTCTTGGAACCATCAGTCTTCTTAGCAGCCTTGTTTTCCTTAACCTCGGTAATTGCGCAAGCTGCATCCATGATCCCAATTTTTGCAAGCTTCTCAATAAACTTGTCACTAACAACGCACGAGGATCCAAACTTGGAGCTGGGTGTATTCATAAAGTCCTTAGTCTGACTATCAAACGCAGGATTTTCAATGTCGCAACGCAAGAACAAAATAATCTGTTCTTTAATGCTATTAGGTTTGACTTCAACCTTTTTCTTTTTCTCAATATATTCAACCATCTTCTTTGTGATTTGGTTAAGAATATATTCTACATGCTTTCCACCCTTTGCAGTATAAATACCATTTACAAAGGAGACTTGTTGAAATTCATGTGTAGGTGCAAGTGCAACAAGATATTCCCAGCGTCCATTTTCTGCATCTTCATAGACGCGTTTGGATTCGTCCTTGCTGCCAATATACATGTCAACATATTGTTGAAATGTCTTGACAGGAAGCAAATTAGAATTATACTTGACCTTTAAAGACTTATCGGTTACAGCAGCGACATCAAACACGCGCTTGCGCAAAAGTGCGAGCATATCACTTGACAATCCTGGAATTCCAAGACGTGCGTAATCTGGTTTGAATGTAATCTTAGTATAAGGCTTTGTCTTGCATTTTGTAATTACAGGAGGGCAAATTTCATCCAAGTTTTGTTTGAATGTTTGAGTGTACTTTAGCCCGCGAACATGATCAATGGTCTCAATAGAACCAATCGTTGACCAAATAAGCGCAAGCTTGAAACCAAATCCATTTTTGCCTCCAACAATTTTCTTTTCAGTTTTATCATAATTTGTTGAAGTTCTAAGATGACCAAAAATCATTTCAGGAATCCACAATTTATGTTCTGGATGCATTGCAACGTCAATGCCATTACCATCATTAATCATAATAATTGTTCCATCTTCTTGAATTGAAATATCAATATAAGATACGGGAATAGCATTTTCAGTTTTATTTGCAATTGCTTGTTGCATTCGAATAACATGATCACGGCAGTTAACTACACCTTCGTCAAACAATTTGTAAAGTCCAGGAATATATCGAATATTTTTCTGAACAATTTTATCTCCGGCATCATTGAGAATCCACATATCAGTATCGACTTGCTCTACAGAGCCGATGTATGTATCTGGATTATCAAGGATGTGTTGTTTATCCGTTTTCTGCTGATATTTATTTGCTAGTAAAGTTTCGTTTGCGTTCATTGTCTCGTGATAGTTATTATTCATAATTTGTATTTAATTAGTTTCAATTTTTATTTAATTCTTCTTTATTTTGTTTTTCTTGACTTATTTTTATTTTTTCGAGAATTAATTGTTTTTTTAAGTTTTTGAATTTTTCGCTTGTAAGTTCGCCTTCTTCCACCAGATTTGAATCTATTTAAAAGTTCAATTTTTTTATCTCTCAGAGAAGAACAAAGTGTGCCTTCAATATTTCCTTTAGCATCTCTTTGAGACATATTTGCTTCACCAAAAGTATCATTGCATTTATATTGCAAGTCTTCCAAATCTTTAGCTAATTCTGAACAACTATAACTATCACAACATGGTTGTTTTAATAAATATTCTCCAGTTTTTATCAAACTTCTTTTTTTATAAGATTTATAACACTGACTCATATATATTTTATGGCGATAATAAAATTTTAGAAAACTTTTTAAAATTTACGCAACTTTTTTAAAGTTGTAGTATAATAGATGTCAGAAGCAATTTTTGGTTTTCCAGTAACATATAAAGGCGCAAATGTATCTTTTGTAAAACAAATGACAAGACAAAATCAAAAACAACTATATTGCGGCTGCATAAAGAGGCAATATAAAAAATTTGTAACAGCAGAAAATAATCCACAAATATCAAATGCACAAAGAGTCTCTCAAATATTATCTGCTAGTACAAGTTTAGGAGGAAGAACATTTTTTGGAAATGCAAATAATAATAGACAACCAAAATATGATGCTTTAAGTGCAATTACAACTCCGACAATAAGACCTATAAGAAATAAATTTTAAGTTTGCGTTTAAAAATAATTATCCTTTAGAAATAATTATTTTTTCTCTAGTCAATTTATAATGACTCACGAAAAATCAACAGGAACCAGAGCCGAGGTTTGGCACGGAACTGCCAAGCACACCAGTGGTGGATTAGAAAAGAAAGATTTGCTTAAGAACAAACACGGGCGCATTGTTTCAAAGAAGAAGCACCATTCCGAGAAAAAATCCAAACGTTTAGTAAAAGCTGGATACGGAACCAAGAAGGGCAAATTTGGATTTGTCTTACTTCACAACAAGAAGGGTGGCCGAAGCCACCACAAGCGCAGCCTTATGTTAGGCCGCAGCCGCGCCGGTGGAAAGAGCCGCAGAAGACGCGGAGGCTATGCTGGCACCAATTTTGCCTTGAGCCCTGCTGAAGTTAGCGGCATGGCGGGTACCACTGCCGAGAATCCTAGCACTGGCGTTCAATTTGCTGCTGGTATGGGAAATTAAAACAACTTTTAAACATATTATTTGATAAATTAAAATTAAATAATATGAAAATTAAATTAAGTACCAATCGCTAGAAATAAAATTATCATACATGATGTAATCTGATAAGAAAGCATATAAATATTTTTCAAAATAACGTTTGCTAACAATAACAAGCCAATCTCCAGTTAATTTATCGGGGTTTTGTGTCTGAAATAAAATATAAAAATTATAGGCCTCTTCAAACTCAATTAAAGGATTCATATCAGTTTCATTAGAAAAGTCATATTTTTCTTTAGCTTGAAGTTTAAGTATATCCAACGTATATTGAATATCTTTCTTTTTGTCCCAAAGTGAGCATTGAATATTTAAAATGTATTTATTATCAAGAACTTCAACATTTGGAAAAAAATGCTGGAGAATATTGAGAACGTCTTTTTCACGCAAGTTACCATTTGAAAAAACAGATTTTGAGTTTTTATTACACCATATTTTGAATAATAAACATATTTCATCAATTTCCATTTCATCATCAAACTCTTCATTATTTACAACTTGAATAGTTGTCTCCCAAAAGTTGGTAAAATCTGAAATAACGGGTAAATATTTGCTTGTAACATTTATAAACATATCAGTTTCTTCATTATATTCCAATTTTTCTTTCAATAAATTTTTAAGAGTAGTTGAATAGATCATATTAGGTAAAGTCAAACTATGAATAAATTGTTTCCATACAAAATGCATATTTTTCCACTGAATTGTAAATAAATTTTCTGAATTTTCTCCAACTTTTTCAATGCATTGATTCATAAATTTTTCAACAATAGCGTTTTGTGTGTTATTTTTTAAAAAGAATGCATAATTTTTCAAATCTTCGTCGGACTTTGTTTCAATAAAATTATCGGAATTTTGGTGTCTATTCGAATAGTGACTTGCTACTACCAATAAATCTAATCCAATTGCTTTAATTGCCTCTTTAAAAAGTTCAATAGAAAAATTTTCATTTGTTTTAATAAGTCTACAATTTTCATAATTGTGATTTTCATGATATTTGGTCATAAAATTATTAATAGTGTTGGAATTACCAATATTCACATATGCAATATTATCAATTTCGCAAAGTAATTTTTTAGTATTTTGACTAATAAGAAAAATATTTTCAGTGTTTTTCTTTAAAATATTATCACCAATAGCAGTTAAAAAATATTTTGCTTGATTTTTTGTAGAGAAAATAGCAGGACAAAGAAAATTCAAGACATTCTGAATAGTATATGTTTCAGGGATTGATTTCAAAAGATTTCTCTCTTTGATTTTTTTTATAATATTAATTTTTGTTTTATGTTTCCATTGTACAAGAGGTTTATCTTTTGAAATGCTAGTTAATAATTTGAAAAGTATGTCATCTTCTTTAACAATTTTGTAATTTTTTCCATTATATTCATAAAAAGAAGAATTGTTATTATTGCTCAAAAAATAATATTGGTTTTTACTTAAAAAAACTTGCACAAAAATTCTTTGTTCATTTGTTAATAAATTATTTCTGTCAACACGTTTCTCATAATTTTTGCATTCATTGTCAAGTGTATTAGGCAAATAATTATTTATGTGATTGTTAATTCGATTTAACATATATAGATTATTTTGGTATTTTTCACACAATTGTTTAATAGTTTCTTGACACTTATCTTCAAGTTCATTATCAACGTTCATTTAGATATACATAATAAGCATTTGTTTATATTCTTTTTAAAAAATAGCATTTTGCTATACTTTTCTTAAAAGTATATTTTTCTAAAAGTAATATAGATGAAAACTCAAAAAGTACCAATAAGATATTTACCAAAAAGATTAACAAGAAAAGATAAAAAAATGCAATCTCGAATGTTAAAAAAATCGAGGCGACTCTACAAAAAGGGACTCTACTATACACGAAAACCTGTACAAAGTTTTAAATCAAAAGTATCCCCTCACATTATTAAGGCGCGAAAAATGTATGGAGTAGAAACTATTGGCGCAACGGATGAATTAGCAAAAAAAACTGGTTGCACCAAAGATGCACTGAGTCAAATTATACGTAAAGGTGAAGGTGCATATTTTTCAAGTGGATCGCGTCCGAATCAAACAGGACAATCATGGGGTGTTGCGAGGTTGGCAAGCACAATAACAGCCGGAAAAGCGGCCGCGGTAGATTATAATATTTTAGAAAGTGGATGTAAACCTGGAAGCAAAGCTCTAGCTTTAGCCAAAAAGGCAAAGAGAGAATATGGACATGGTCAAGGAACAGCACCCAAAGTATCCTTTTAAAAAATTATAGAAAAAGTAAAATATACTTTTAGTGCGTTAAAATAAAAATATTTGCCCCATAAGTATTTAAAGATTATAAAATAAAAACAATTATAATGTCGAATTCGATTAAAAATTCATCAACAGATGGAAATGTATTAACAATTAAAACTGTACAAATTGCTCCTTTTAGAACATTGATGACAGCATTGAAAGATATTTTATTAGAAACAAATATTACTTTTCAACCTGATGGTATCCGTATTATTAATATGGATAAGTCTCATACCATTTTGGCTCATTTGTATTTAGCTGCGCAAAATTTTGAATTTTATGAATGTAAGAAAGAGAAAATTATTATTGGTGTAAATATGTTTCATTTATTCAAATTGATTAATTCTATTGACAATGATGATACATTGACAATTTATATTGAGAATTCCGACTATGTCGATGGAATTGTTTCTCATTTAGCATTAAAATTTGAGAATGGAGAGATCAAGCAATGTAAGACACAGAAGTTGCGTCTTATTGAGCCTGAGCCTGAGGAGTTGGAGTATCCTGATGTGAAGTTTTCTTCCATTATCAATTTGCCTTCTGCTGACTTCCAAAAGATTATTCGCGACCTATCGTGCATTTCTGACAAGTTAGAAATTAAGTCGGTGGGTAATGAATTAATTTTCAAATGCTCTGGACAATTTGCACAAGCAGAGATTCATAGAGCAGAGTCTGATGGTAGCATGGGGTTTGTTCTAAAACAAGATTCTTCTAAGGTGATTCAAGGTGAGTTTTCCTTGAAGAATTTAGGTTATTTTATTAAATGTACAAACTTGTGCTCACAAATTGAGTTGTATTTAGAGAATGATTTGCCTCTGGTTGTTAAGTATAATGTAGCAAGTCTTGGTGAGATAAAATTGTGTCTTTCTTCGCTGCCATCCACATAATTCGATTTCTGTTATTATAAAAAATAATTTATATAATAATAGTATATACAATGTCTTATTCTAGAAGTTATTCTGATTATTTGGGAGCAATGAAATGTTGCAATTCAATTGGTTGTGGGCCTGTTGGACCTGCTGGCCCTACTGGACCCATTGGTGCAATCGGTCCTGCAGGTTTAACAGGTTGGACTGGTCCTACAGGACCTACGGGAAGAAGTTGCAAAGGTGATACAGGACCTACGGGTCCTTCTGGTGGTCCTGTTGGACCTGCTGGACCTGCTGGAGCTGCTGGACCTGCTGGAGCTCTTTTAGTTGCAAGTGCCGTCTATAATACTGATGCGGTTTTTTATATAGGTTCAAGTCCACCCGGGACAGCTCCAGATCAACAATTTTATACTGACGGAACTTATTCAACAAAAATTCCAATTGCAATTACATTACCAGCAGCAGGTAAAAAGTGGGCTATTAATATTTCTATATATGAGGGTTTTGGTACATCTTTTGCGCCTCCGGTTCTTAATACTTTTTATGTTAGATTTTATACTAATACAGCTCTTACTCTGAATCAATATGGTACACAGATTTTTACTGGTTATACACCATATTATTTAACTCCAGTAACTTCAGATGGAACAATACCATACCGAAATGTTGGATCGTATAGCGATATTTTAGACTTGACTACAGGAACGGGGGCATCATTTACTCAATGGTACATTCAATTGAATCAATTTGGAGCTTATAATGGAAGATTTGATTTTTCCATTACAATGTATTCTATTTCATAAATAATAATTAATTTTTATACTTAAAAATAAAATAATAAGTATAAAATAAATAATGGAACAATATCAGGCTCCTAGCGATGTATTAATTGTTTCTGCTTTCATGGCAAATATTACAACCCCTCAATGTTTGGAAACAAATGAGAATAACAAAAAATATACTGAATATTTTATTCCACTTTTACAGGCAAATGTCAATAAAATAATTTTTATTGATTCATCTGTAGTTGATAGATATAAGTCATATGAAAATCATAACACTCGAATTATTCCCTTTGTAAAAGAATCTAGTTATTTATATGAACATATGCATAAAATTACAGATTTTCATCCTAATAATAATAATCCAGAAAAGGATACAATTCAATACATGTTTACTCAGTGCCATAAAACAGAATGGGTAAAACAAGCCATTGAAATGACTAGTAGCGACACGACACCACCAAGTCAATACATTTGGGTAGATTTTGGCGTAAAACATATGTGCAAATGTAGTAATGAGGAATTTATAAAAAAAATAGAACGTCTTGCAACGTGCAAATATAATAAAGTAAGAATTGCGTCTATTTGGAATCCTGATACAGAATATTCTAATAATATTTATAGAGACATGTGTTGGTATTTTGGTGGATCGGTGTTCGGTGGGAATAGAGCTTTTCTTTTAGAATTTGCACGAATAATGAAGATGGTTTGTTTGGAGATTATTGAGACAAAACACACAATAATGTGGGAAGTTAATATTTGGTATTTAGTTTATAAAAGAATGAGATTTTTATTTATGCCGTACACATGCGATCATAATAGTTCAATCATTGATAATTATTAAATATACTTTTATAAAAAGTATTTTTAATAAACATATTTTGCAATACCTTTTTAAAAGTATTATCGATAATTTGTTATAGATTCAACATACGTTTTGCTATAAATGGCAATTTTTGTTGTGCGATCCCATGTACTATAAGGAACAATAACACGATCTTGTTCAACAATTAAACCAATGCAATACTCAATTGGCTCTCCTTGAAACTTAAAAGGAGCTGAATATCTTTGTAAATTCATATTTAAATCAAAAATAGCAAAAATGTGATAATAATGGCGAGGTTGTTCATAAGAAACAATGTGAAGAACAAACCAAATTTCATTTCCAAAAGTATAGCCACAAGTAGATCCACGGCTGTGAGAAAATATTTTTGGCATGTTTGTTCTTGTTTCAACCAAATCAAGCTGATTCGTTTCTGTATTAATTTTGCAAATTTGCAAAGGATGCCATTTATATACAACGTGATTAGAATTTTTATAAAAAATATTTACCCAGTTTTTCTCGCAATCTGATTTTACAAAAGAAGGTTTTATTTCAATTCCTCGCAAAATATCATCCTCTTTATTATATCTGCCATACACAACACCAATTGTATTATCTCTATGAAAACCTGTTCCCACAAAATCAAGTAAATAAGGATTTTCATCATTTGGATATATTCTTATATCTTCTATTCCCAAATAAAGTCTTCCCTCATCTTCAACAATAAATCTTTTTTCATCAATAATTTTAAAATCCTTATTCAATTCAACATATTTATTTGCGGTAATAACATTGTCACAATCCAAATAATACCCATTGTCATCTATTCTATAACTCACGCAACGAATATTCATAATGTACCCACCCCCAATTTTCTTTGGTAAAATACAACTAGAAGACGAATAAAATTTTATATCTTTTGTACCAACAGGATAATTTGCTGTAAATCCAATGTCAATAGTATAAATAGGTTTTAAAACATCTTTGTAAAATTTCATATTAGATAGTAAATTGTTATTAATTGTGCTATCATCAGAATTATTTAAAATGTTAACAACTTCTCTATTAATGTTATAATTTTGTGTATATGCCGCAAAAATAGTGTATTCATAATCAATCTTATAAGTGTAAATGTCATTATGCAAAAATAAAAAAGAATCCTTGTCCAATTTTTTATCTAATATTGATTTTGCAATTTCATAGAAATATTTGCATAATTTATGCTTTGATGTATAGCGATAATGACTTATAATTTCATAAATATTTTCTATTCTGTTTGGAAAATAATCATATGCTTCCATCCAATAATATATTGCTTCGGCCATTTTACCCATATTTTTATAGCATTGACCAACTCTATAATAACTATACCAAGTTTCTTGTTCCCAACCTCCATGTTCAATGCGTTTTTTATATGTTTCAATTGCCTCAACAAATCTACCACAATCGTGATAACTATTTCCTAAATAAAATAAATATCGATCGGCCAAAGTGTTTGGATCCTCTTCTAGCGCTTGACTCAATAACCGAATATCTCGTTCAAATTTATCACTTTTAGCTCCACCATCTCCAACATCTAAAATAAATAACTTATCTTTATCAATACTTCTTGAAATATTTCCAGGAGGAGTAGAAATATATTCATGAGTTACACCAACATATCCATAAACTTCATCATTTTTAATAATTCGCGTATTTTGGTAATAAAAACTATCATTTCCTTGCAAAACATAAAATGTATCTCCTGTACTTAAAAAATTTTTATCAAAATTTTGAATATTTTGTAAAATCATATCGGCGTCCAAAAGCAAAACATAGTCAGACATTCCCAAACACGCTTTTAAAGCAAAATTACGATTGTGAGCAAAATTTTTGAAAGGTTCAATAACAACTTTTCCTGGCTTGTCATGTAACTTAAAGAAACTTTCAATAATTTCTATTGTATTATCAGTTGATCCAGTATCACAAATACAATAACAATCAATAACTGGTAAGACAGATGCCAATAATCTGGTTATAATTTTACTTTCATTTTTAACAATCATATTTAAACATAATGTTGGTTGAACTTTTTCTGTGATTATTAAATCCATCGATTATTTAATTACTTATAACATATTATTTAATTTGTTTTGAACATAAATAAAATATTATTAAATTATAATAATGGCTAATACAAGATTTTATTATGATCCTTGCAGAACAAAAAAAAGTTTACAGCAATCCACTGGTCCAGGTAGATATATTTTAAATGTTCCTGGTAACGGCGCAGATCCTTGTTATATAGAAGATCCTCAAATTATAATTCAAAAATGGGGTGCAAATTTAAGAACAAATACCATTAATTTGGAGAGTGATTTGTTGGGTGTAAATAGAAAGATTGGGAGAGATTGTTTAGGAAAAGATTCATACACCAGTTATAACGTGCCAAATAGTGCCATACAATATCCTACTTGCAATAATTTATATACTGAGCAATCAAGGGCAATCATGCCGGCTTGGACGGCGCGAGATTTAGAACAAGTTGACTGGTATACATTGCCATTGAATCCCCAAGAGAATACATGTTTGCCATTTCAAAATAATTTGAACACCAGAATTTTAGAAAAAGATTATCACATGCCTTTTCAATTGACGCCTTTATGTACAGATCCAAATTCAACAGATAATTTATTACCTGTTGTTCGAGAGAGAGGTGGATATGCTGGAGGACCAAATATTTGTAGCACAACAAATTCCTGTGGATTTTAAATAAATGTATTTTAAGAATTTAATTCATTTATTTAGATTTGAATATATTATTTTAGATTTTGTTATACTTTTTTTAAAAGTATAAAAGTTTGTTGATTTAAAATATATTCCTGTATATATATTAATATGGAAGTCGCGATACCAATATTAGCATTAGGAGGATTATATGTTGTTGCTAATCAAAATAATTCAAAACAACGTAAAAGACCATTATTAGAGAATTTTCAAACTGCTGGGGCAAGACCCAATAGTTTACCAAACACAAATATTCCTTCTCAAAATTATCCTGTTACCAATTTAAATCAATTGGTTGATACAGTACAAGAATATCCCAATCCAAATGTTGCTACAGACAAGTATTTTAATCAATCTTATTTTGAGAAAAAACAAAATGAAGGAGTTCGTGTTGGAAATACACCCCAACAAATTTATAGCATGAATGGAAATTATTTGGATTCTCAAGAATTCAAACACAATAACATGGTGCCATTTTATGGAGGAAAAATCAAAGGTTATACTTATGATATGAATGTTGCTGAAACTGTACTAGATAATATGGCTGGAACAGGTTCACAAGTCATCAAGAAAATTGAACAGGCGCCTTTATTCAAACCCGAAGATAATATTAACTGGGCTTTTGGTGCGCCAAATAATAGTGATTTTTACCAATCCCGTGTAAATCCTGGAATGAAAAGTAATAATGTTAAGCCCTTTGCGCCTGTTTATGTTGGTCCTGGTTTAAATCAAGGCTTTTCTGCAGAGGGAACAGGAGGATTCAACTCGGGAATGGAGGCCCGTGATTTGTGGATTGACAAAACTGTAGATCAATTGCGCGTGGCTACAAATCCTAAAATGGAATATACTTTAGATAATCACGAAGGCCCTGCAAACGCCAATATTAAAAATTTGGGTATTATTGGTCGTGTTGAAAAACAAAAACCTGATACATTTTTTATTAACACACAAGATCGTTGGTTGACAACCACTGGTGGAGAGAAAGGGCAAATGTTGCGCTCTATTCAAGAAACAGGAATTATTCGAAGACCCGACTGCGAAACATCGTATCCTGGACCCGCAGCTCCTGCTGAAAAGGTTGCTGGATACGTGCCAACTGCTTATGAAGATTCTAAAAGAAATGAGTTGCCTGCCAAAGATATTAATCATTCCGCCGCTGTTGGACGTGGAGCTATCGAAGGTTTAGATAATTTAAAAAGTTATTCAAATTACAATAATCACAGATCAACAAGTCGTCAAACAGATACATTGAGAAGTGGATTTAGCGGAGCTATTGGTGCAGTTATTGCTCCTCTAATGGATGTTCTTAGACCTTCGAGAAAAGAGGAAGTTGTTGCTAATTTGCGTGTTTATGGAGATGCTGGATCTGCTGTTGAATCTGGATATGTATTAAATCCTAATGATGTAACACCTAAAACTATTAAGGAGACTACATTATACACACCTAATACATTTATAAATAATCAAAAAGAGGGTATATATGTAAATAATTACACACCTATGGATTTAACCCAGAGAGATACTACAAGTTGTTCTACTCTTGGTTTTGTTGGTGGCGCTGCAACGGGATATGGTGACATGAATTATGATAGTGTTTATAGACAACACAATAATGATATTAAATCGCAAACCATTTATAACAGACCCAATCCTGGAGGAATGGAAACCTTTAACAATCAATACAATGTTTCTATTGCAAGACAAGACAATGATTGCTTGAACACACGTTATAATGCTCCATCATCAGTAATTAAAATTTCTCCTGGAAAGGAAACATATGGTAAAATTAATGCTCCTCAATATTATAATGAGTGTGTTGGCTGCGACAGAATTAGCCCTGATTTATTGAATGCTTTTAGATCAAATCCATACACACATAGTTTAACAACAAGTGTTTAAGTATAATAATAATAATTAATTTATCAGTATTATTATATAATGCCACAATTATTAACAAGTTCCATTGGAGGAGTCCCAGTTGCGTGGGATATTTCGGCAAATAATTTAGATGTATCTTATAATTTAAATATTAATTATCCCACAGGAGCTAATGGATATGTTGCTAGAGGAATTGTACAAGTATCCGCGGGAGGAACCAATAATAATGCATATATTGTTGATTCTGCGTCAGGTTCATATACATTTACACAAACACCAACGTCATTGTATACTGCAACTTTTACTGCGGCAGCTAATAGATTATATAAAATGTCTGTATTTGGTTATGCAAATACAACTAATTTTTCGGGTTCAATTTACATTCAGGTATTAATAGGAGGAGTTTTATATTATTATCCTTTATATTTGACAAATCCATCCACACAAACATATATACAATTTGGTGGTAATTTTTTGTTCACAACTTCATCTGGATCAACTACAATGGCAATCCAAGCTGCTTCAACAGCTTCAACTTCATCTTATATTTATAGAACAAATGGATATCCTTTGTATTATTCAATTGAAGATATTGGGCAATGGAACACTGGAAACGCAGTGTTACAAGATATTGTTTTATCAGGTGCTATAGCATCAAATTATACAAAGTATTATACAAACACAATAAATGCACAAGTTGGATCTCCCATTATTGGTGGTTACACAGTTTATGTATTTTCATCTGCATCAAATTCAACAACTTTGACAGGAACAATTACACCAAATTTTACTGGTGAAATGGACTATTTAGTAGTTGCTGGAGGTGGTGGTGGTGGATCTAATCCTACTCCTGGATACAATGGAGATGGTGGAGGCGGAGCGGGTGGATTTAGAACTTCATGGGCTTATGGAGGTGTTCCATCATTTCCAACAGGAGGCCCACAAAGAGAAGCGCCTTTATATGTTACCGCTTCATCTATTTCTGTTCAAGTTGGTGCGGGAGGCGCCGCGGGAGCCTCAACTCCATCAGCTGCTGTAGGATCGCCTGGCACAAATAGTACATTAGGCAATGTTACTTGCGTTGGTGGAGGAGGAGGAGGTTCTTTTGAAAACTCTGCACCTTTTGTTTTTTCAGCTATAAATAATCTTATGGGTGTGGGTGGAGGAAGTGGTGGTGGATCAAAACCAAATACTCAAGCTTATACAATATCTGGTGGAACCGGAATAACTGGACAAGGATTTGCAGGAGGAGCTGCGCAAGTTAGCGCCACTTCAGGACTTTCTGGAAGTGGTGGTGGTGGCGCGGGAGGCGTTGGTCAAAGCGTTGGAGGAGGAACTACTGGTGGAAATGGTGGTTCAGCTTTAGCCTCAAATATAACTGGTTCAACTCAGTATTATGCTGGGGGAGGAGGAGGTGGTGGAGGTGGAACAGCACCTTCTACTGGAGGAACTGGAGGTACAAATGCAGGAAATGGGGGTAGTTTTACACCAAGTCCAAGCACTGCTGCTGTTGCTGGTTTTGGCGGAGGAGGGGGTGGCGGAGGAGGGTCTTCCGTAACCACTGGATCAATTGGTGGTTCAGGTTGCGTTATTGTTCGTTTTTATAGTTATGTTTCACCAGTAGCATCAATGCAAACGCTAAGTTTTGTCAATATAACCCCAACTTTTATTGTTTATGTAGATGCTACCAACAATATTCAACCTATACCTCAATCAAATGGATATACTATTTATGGATTGACACAAACAGGAACAGCGGGAGCTTATGCAGTACCAAATTTTAATGGAAATGTAAATTATTTGGTGGTTGGTGGAGGAGGAAGTGGGGGAAATGTAAATGGAGACGTAGTTGGAGCAGGTGGAGGTGGAGCCGGTGGTTTAAGAACTTCCTTTCAGTATGGAGGTCTACCATCAACTTCTGGTGGCGGAGGTGCAATTGAATCGGCTTTATCAGTAACTTCTGGAACGCAATATTCAATATCCGTTGGCGCAGGAGCTGCTTCTGGAGCTATATCAGGACCGGGGGGTGGTGCCGGAGTTCAAGGTAGTCCTTCAACTTTTGCAACAATTACATCTTTAGGTGGTGGAGCAGGAGGTGGCGGAGGTGGTAGTCCAGTTTCCGCTGGAAGTGGCGGATCAGGTGGAGGAATTGGAGCTTATGGAACTGGTAATAATGGTGCGGGAACACCTGGTCAAGGTTATGCAGGAGGAAAAACAACTTCTACATCATATAGCGGAGGTGGAGGAGGTGGAGGAGCTGGGGCTTTAGGTGTTTCTCCTAATAGTGGAAATAGTGGAGGAAATGGTGGAAATGGATTATCATCTTCAATTACTGGTACATTTGTATATTATGCAGGAGGTGGTGGTGGTGGAGCATATCCAGTTCCCTCTACTAGTAGTGCTGTTAATAGTAATGGAGGTTATGGAGGTGGAGGCGGTGGAGGAGGAGGTGCATGTGTTGGAGGAAATGGAAGTTCAGGGACGGGGGGAGGAGGAGGAGGAGCAGCCTCTTGTACGGGTTGCTCAGTTAGTTACCAAGGTGGAACCGGCGGTTCAGGAATTATTATTTTAAGAATAGCAACATATTCAGGTTATTAAAATATTATTATAAATAATTTAATCAATAATAATATTAGAATGCCACAATTATTAACAAATACAATTTTATGGGATATTTCAGGAAATAATTTAGACGTGTCTTATAATTTAAATATTAATTATCCTACAGGAGCTAATGGATATGTTGAAAGGGGTATTGTACAATCATCATCTGGAGGAACCAATAATAATACATATATTGTTGATTCTGCATCAGGTTCATATACATTTACACAAACACCAACGTCATTATATAGTGCAAATTTTACATCAGATAGAAATAGGCTTTATAAAATATCCGTCTTTGGTTATGCAAATATAAGCAGTTTTTCAGGTTCAATTTATTTACAAGTATTAATAGGAGGAGTTTTATATTATTATCCTTTATATTTAACAAATCCATCAACAATTACATATCAACAATTTGGCGGATCTTTTATAACCACTTTAACTTCTGGTTCAAATCAAATTTTAATTCAAGCAGCATGCACTACAGCTGGAGGTACATCTTCTTCTATTTATAGATCAAGTGGATATCCTTTGTATTATTCAGTTGAAGATATTGGGCAATGGAACACTGGAAACGCAGTGTTGCAAGATATTGTTTTATCCGGTACTATAGCATCAAATTATGGTAAGTATTATACAAACACATTAAATACACAAGTTGCATCTCCCATTATTGGTGGTTATACAATATATATTTTTGCTGCTTCATCAAATTCAACAACTTTGACAGGAACAATTACACCAAATTTTACTGGTGAAATGGACTATTTAGTAGTTGCTGGAGGTGGTGGAGGTGGATCAAACAGTATAACATTTAATGGAGATGGAGGTGGTGGTGGTGGTGGTTTTAGAACTTCGTGGGCTTATGGCGGCGTACCAACATTTCCAACAGGCGGACCACAAAGAGAAGCACCATTATATGTTGTTAATAGTTCAGCTATTTCTGTTCAAGTTGGCGCAGGAGGAATTGCAGGAACTTCTGGTAGCGCAATTGGAGGTTCTGGAGGAAATAGTATATTAGGAAATATTACTTCAGTTGGGGGTGGAGGAGGAGGAAGTTATGAAGGAACAAATCCATGGTATTCTGCTGCATCACTTCCTCTTCTTATTGGAGGATTTGGTGGAAGCGGCGGAGGATCAAAACCAAATACACAACCAGGAACTTTATCCGGAGGACAATGTATTACTGGACAAGGATTTGCAGGAGGAACGGCTCAAACAGCAAATGTTTCTGGGGGTGCTGGAAGTGGTGGTGGTGGCGCTGGAGGTATAGGATCTAATACAGCGAGTGGAACTGCTGGTGGAAATGGAGGATATGCTTTGCAAACTAATATAACTGGTAATTCTATTTATTTTGCAGGAGGCGGAGGAGGAGGAGGTAATCCAGGCGGTGGAGCTGGGGGTCTTGGTGGAGGCGTTTCTGTACCTCCGTCGCAAAAAGGTGGTGCTGGAGATGGAGGTATTGGAGGAACAAGTGGTGGAGGAAGCGGAACTATTGCATCTGGAGGAGGCGGAGGAGGAGGGGCAACAGGATCTGGTGGAATTGGTGGTTCAGGTTGCGTTGTTGTTCGTTTTTATAGTTATGTTACACCTGCTTCTTCAATGCAAACGTTAAGTTTTGTCAATATAACCCCAACTTTTATTGTTTATGTAGATGCTACAAACAATATTCAACCTGTACCTCAGTCTAGTGGATATACTATTTATGGATTGACACAAACAGGAACAGCGGGAGCTTATGCAGTACCAAATTTTAATGGAAATGTACATTATTTGGTAGTTGGTGGAGGAGGAAGTGGGGGAAATGTAAATGCAGATGTAGTTGGAGCAGGTGGAGGTGGAGCGGGTGGTTTAAGAACTTCCTTTCAGTATGGAGGTGTACCAGCAACTTCTGGTGGCGGAGGTGCAATTGAATCGGCTTTATCTGTAACTTCTGGAACGCAATATTCAATATCTGTTGGTGCAGGAGCTGCTGCTGGACCAGGCGCCCCTGGCGGTGGCGCGGGAATTCAAGGTAGTTCTTCAACATTTGGATCAATCACATCTGTAGGAGGAGGAGGAGGTGGCGGTGGAGGTGGTTCACCACCATCTCCTACTACTGGAGGATCAGGTGGAGGCTGCAATACTTATGGAACTTCTGGCGCTGCAGGAACTACTAATCAAGGATATTCGGGAGGAAAAATTCCTGGAGGTTCAGGTATTAGTGGAGCTGGTGGAGGTGGAGGAGCTGGAGGTCCAGGTGGAAGTGTTGCAAATCCAAGTGCCCAAAGCGTTAATTCAGCAAATAATGGTGCAAATGGTGGAGTAGGAGTGGCTTCACCAATTACAGGATCTCTAACATATTATGCTGGAGGTGGAGGAGGTGGAAGTTATTTTAGTTATACTAATTCTCCAGCATATGGATGTCAAAGTAGCATTGGAGGATCTGGTGGAGGTGGTGCTGGTGGTACAGGAGCTTCTGTAGGAATTCAAGGCATGCCTGGAACAGGCGGTGGTGGAGGAGGCGCTGCATGTATGAGTGGAAATTCAAATTTTTATGCTGGTGGAGTTGGTGGTTCAGGAATAATTATTTTAAGAATAGCAACATATTCAGGTTATTAAGAAAAATTAAATTTACTTAACCAAAATATAACTAAGTAAAAATAAAATTAAAGAAAATCAGTTTAATTTTATTCAATGCTAATAATATATGTCAGCGAATATATTTAATGAATCAAGAAACTGGTTAATAAATGCTGCTAATATTGCAAGTGTAAACGGAAATGTTTCTGTTTCTGGAAATCTTATTGCTTCAAATGTTACAGGATATGCTGGGCAGTCTTCACTCGTAACAATTTCAGGCAATCTAATAATACCTTCGGGAATTACTACTTCTGGTATTGTAGCCGGACAATTGCGATACAATCCAACATTATCTACATTACAATTTTACAATGGTTCAACGTGGATATCATTGACAGCTACTGCATCTTCTGTTTTAGCCACACTAACAGTAACCGGTTTTACGCTTAATACAACTTTGCCAATACCAATTTCTGGTAGTGCAGTATATACAGTTGCTTATCTTGATAGCGGGAATGCATATCTTGGTAATAATTCTTCTGTTGCTAGTCAAACAGGGTCAACTTTATATATTTTTACAAACCCAACAACATCTTCAACATCTTCAACAAATTTTGCTTCTGGTACAATCATACCAAATTTTACAGGAATAGGCACATTAAGTTATTTAGTAGTTGGTGGAGGTGGATCCGGTGGAGTTAGAATGGGTGGTGGAGGAGGTGCAGGAGGTTTACTACAAAGCACAACTGGTTCGGTAGCACCAGGTGTGACTTATTCTATCCAAGTAGGGGGTGGAGGAGCATCTGCTACTTATCCAAGCCCTACTGCTCCTTCTGGAGGGCCTGGTATAAATGGTGGAAATACTGCATTTGGCGGTATAACTTCATTGGGTGGAGGCGGTGGCGGTACATGGAATACAGCTATAGCAACTGCACAACAACCCGGATTTTCGGGTGGATCTGGTGGTGGAGGCGCGTCACTTATCCAAAGTGGTGGTGGAGGAGCTTCACCTCAAGGAAATATTGGAGGTGCTGGTAGCCCAGGTGCACCATACCCATATACAAGTGGAGGTGGTGGTGGTGCTGGTGGGGTAGGCAGTATAGGTGTAGGATCTACCGGAACTGGTGGTGCAGGAGGAACTGGAGGTACAACAACAATAATTACAACCACTTTAGCATCGCCTAGCGGACCATCTGGATTTGGCGTTGGTCAGGTTGTTTCATCTAGCATTTACTTTTCTGGAGGCGGTGGAGGCGGCGGAGACGTTGCTGGAGGTTTAGGTGGATATGGAACTGGAGTAAATGGTGGTATTACTACTACTGGTGCTGGTGCTGGAAATGTAAGTTCAAACGCATATTCGGCAACTATGCATACTGGAGGTGGTGGAGGAGGGATAAGAAATCCCTCAGACACACCTAGTTTATTATCTGGTGCAGGTGGATCAGGTATTATCATTTTAAAGTTTCCTTCTTATGGATTGACAAGCACTCAAAGTTTAGTTACTTATACGGCAACGGGAAGTCCGTTGGTATCGACAGTTGCAATTAGCGGTACATTGTACACAACCTTATTTTTTACAAGTGTAGGATCTTGGACCTTTACATTAACAAATTATTCTGCTAGTGCAGCAAATTATTTGGTTGTAGCGGGCGGAGGCGGAGGAGGTTCAGGTTATAGTGCTGCATATGGAGGTGGAGGAGGTGCAGGTGGTTATAGAACAGGAACAATTTCTATTACAAGTGGTGTGGGTCAAACAGTAGTAGTTGGAAACGGAGGAAATTGGGGAAATGCAACATCCACAAGAGGTTCTAATGGAGGTAATTCTCAATTTGCAACAATTTCAGCAACTGGTGGAGGTGGAGGAGCTGGTGCATCCGGTTCATCAACTCCATCGCTTTTTGCTCAAAGTGGAGGCTCTGGTGGTGGAGGTGCTTATAATGCAAATTCAGCTGGATCTGGAAATGCAGGTGGATATTCCCCAGCAGAAGGTTATGCTGGTGCAGCAGATGGGGGTGGAGGACAAGGCGGTGGTGGTGGTGGTGCAACAGGAAGTCCTGTTTCAACAAATGCTGGAGGTCCGGGAGCATCTAATAGTATAAGTGGAATTTCACTAATATATGCAGCGGGTGGTGGAACCGGTAGTGGATCAACAAACCCACCACCAAATACAGGTAATGGTGGTGGCGGAGGAAGACTTCCGGCTGATGGTTTATATTATGGATATAATGGGGCAAGTGGAATTGTTATTATTCAATTTCCAACATACACATCTTAAATTATAAATTATATTGTTAAATTTAAAAGTACTTTTAATAATATATAGTATATGTCGGCAAATATATTTAATGATTCTTCAAGAAATTGGTATGTATATGCATCAAATATAGCCTCTCCAACGGGAAATGTATCTGTCTCAGGAAATTTAGTTATAGCACAAATAACAGGCACTGGAACAAACATAAATAATACATTAACATTTACGGGAAATCTTGCAGTGCCTTTAGGAATTACTAGTGCTGGCATTGGAGCAGGCCAATTGCGATATAATCCATCAATTAGTGCAATTCAATTTTATAATGGCAGCTCATGGGTTTCGTTATCTACAACAGCTCAGCAACTTAACTTTAGTTCACTTTCAAATACATCTGTAACAACTACTTATGTAAATTCAGCAAACCAAACTGGATTTGTAAATGCTGTATCTGGAGGATATACTATTTATACAATTACTTATACAGGTGGTGGCTTTGGAAATGGATCTGGTACTATTTCATTTTCTCCAACTTTTAATGGAACCATAAATTATCTCATTGTTGGTGGAGGTGGTCCAGGTGGAGGTGGTCCTGCAGGAACTTCTATTGGTGGTGGTGGAGGTGCCGGTGGAGGATTTATTTGTTCTTATGGTTTTACTTCTGTCCCAGGAGGCCCACAACTTCAATCTGCTTTATCTGTAACTTCGGGAACATCTTATCCAGCCTCAGTAGGACAAGGTGGTTTAGGAGTGAATTCCCCATCAACTGGTACGCCTACTTCAGGCGGTGGATCAAGTTCATTAAATACATCAATTGTTGCTGCAGGCGGTGGAGCAGGAGGTCAACGATTTACACCAGGTGGAAGTGGTGGTAGTGGTGGAGGTGGTGGTGGTGATGTAGGTGGTGGAGCTGGCCCAGCGTCTCCTGCGGGGCAAGGATTTGCTGGTGGAGCGGGTAATCAAGCTACAGCGGGTTATTATTCAGGAGGTGGAGGAGGCGGCGCCTCAAGTCCTGGATCTGCGGGAACTAATTCACTAGGTGGTAATGGTGGTAGTGGAATTTTAACAACCATTGCTGGTGCGCCTGGAGCATACTATGCAGGTGGTGGTGGAGGTGGTGTTTATAACGCGCCGAGTGGAACAAATGGAACTGGAGGAAATGGTGGTGGAGGCGCTGGTGGTACACCAATTGCATCACCTGCATCTGGAACTGGAAATGTAGGAACAGCCGGGACTGCCAATACAGGAGGTGGTGGCGGAGGAAGTAGTTCAAGCCCATCAGGAAATATTATTGGTAGTAATGGAGGGTCGGGAGTTGTTATTTTACGTATATCATCTTTTAGTGGATATTAATTTTATTTTTCACGACTAATAAAACATAATTTATATTTTAATAATATATAAATCATGTCAGGCAATCAACAATTTAATGTAACTACAAAATCGTGGGATATTATTGCATCACGAGTTTATTCTGGTGTAAATGCAAATTTAACTTTAGAAGCGTCCGGGCCAACAGCAAATCTTCTTATTAAAACAAATGGTAATGTAATTGTTACAGCGGATCCTACTGGTAATGTAACTTTTACAAAACCGCCCATTTGCAGTGTTTTGCCCGTTATACCTGCACATCTTGTTAACAAACAATATGCTGATAGTTTAATTGCATCAGGAGCCCAAGGTCCTCAGGGAGCACAAGGGGCTCAAGGAGCACAAGGAGCGCAAGGATTTACGGGAGCCCAAGGGACAACAGGTCAAAAAGGGTTTACAGGTTCACAAGGACTTCAAGGAGCAACTGGTTTTGCAGGTGCAAATGGAGCGCAAGGTTATCAAGGAGCGGCAGGTACATCGGGTGGAACGGGAAATCAAGGAGCTCAAGGAAATCAAGGCGCGACGGGAGCTCAGGGAGCTCAAGGAAATCAAGGTGCAACGGGATCTCAAGGAGCTCAAGGATCTACTGGAGCTTCAGGACCAACAGGAACTACTTTAACATTAAGTAGTGGTAATAATATATCTCTTTCACAAACACCAGATCCTCAAACGGCAACTATAAATTTGACATCATCATTGGGTACGGGAACAAGTCAAATATATACAACATTTTTAAATACAAGTAATATTTATTTTTCTAGCTCTTCTGGAGGACCAACATGGGTGAGCGGTGGTGCAAATAAATATTTTTTTTATAATAGTAGCCCTGGGTTTTATTTGAATGATTATTTAAAGATTCCTCTTAATACTGTTGGTACCGGAGGAAGTGCTATAAGAGGAACAGAAGCGGGTACGGCTTTATTTTATGTATCATCTAGTGAAAAATATAAAACTAATATTCAACCTTTGCCCGATAATGATAATATATTAAACGTTAGACCAGTTTCATATAACTATAAAGATCTAGACGGAAACCCATATGAAAAAAAATACATAGGTTTTATAGCTGAAGAAATGGCAGAAAATGAATTAGGTGATTATTTTGTTTATAGAGATGCTAGTGGAAATATAGAAACAATTAATTATGAATTATTAGCCCCGCTATATGCAAGTGCTATAAGATCTCTTAAAACAAAAATTATTGGATTAAAAAATAGTTTAGAAATTTTAAAAGAAAATCAAAAATTAAGAAGAGATTCATACTTGCAACGTATTGTTACACTAGAAAGTTTAAAACAAAGCCAAGAACAATTAGCTTCTTAAAAATATATTAATACAAAAATTTTTATTTTAATAGGTTATATATAAATTATGTCAAATATTCAGTTTAATTCGATTACAAAATCGTGGGATATTATTGCATCACGCATTTATTCTAGTATAAATGCTAATTTAACTTTAGAATCTTCTGCAACGGCAAATTTGCTTGTAAAAACAAATGGAAATGTATTGGTTACTGCAGACCTAACTGGAAATGTTATTTTTCCATCTCCACCAATTTGTAGTGTTTTACCAGTTGTACCAGCACATCTTATTAACAAACAATATGCTGATAGTTTACTAATTGGACCTCAAGGTCCTCAAGGATTTCAGGGTTTTCAAGGAGCGCAAGGAGCGCAAGGATTTGTTGGAACGCAAGGAGCAAGTGGAGCGCAGGGAGCAATAGGGGATCAAGGACTACAAGGAGCGGTTGGTACAACGGGAACACCAGGAAGCGTCGGCTTAACTGGTTCGCAAGGACCTGCAGGTGCTAATGGTGGTCAAGGAGCTCAAGGGTTTCAAGGTTCTACTGGAAATCAAGGGGCTCAGGGATTTACTGGGGCAGATGGAGGTGAAGGCGCTCAAGGTTTTCAGGGTGCAACGGGAGGACAGGGTGGAACAGGTGGACCAACATCATTCCTTAATACTGACACTAATGTATCAACTAGTTTAGTTGGATCTCAAGCAACAATAAATCTTGTTCCACCATTATTAAATATAGTGAATGTATCAACTGCTGGTCTAAACATTTCATCAGGGTATCTTCAAATGAATAATAATGGCAATGCCAGTAAATTTTATTTTAATGGCAACGCTGATAATTTTTATTATGATTCAGCAAGTACTTTTACAATGACAAAACCTTTATCTGTTCCAATATATAAAAATGGTCCAATAAGTCCACCAATTCCATCAGGATATATAGCAAAAGGAACTGCAGCTGGAATAGCTTTATATACTGATTCATTTTCAAGTCGTCGTTTGAAAACAAATATTGACCCTTTGATTGATAATGATGATATTTTAAATGTACAACCCGTTAGTTTTAATTATAAAGATGCCAGTGGAAATCCAATGGAAGAAAAATATATAGGTTTTATAGCAGAAGAAATGGCAAAAAATGAATTAGGAAATTACTTTGTTGTAAGAAATGAAGATAATTCTTGTGAAACAATTGATTATGAATTATTAATACCTTTATATGCAAGTTCTATTAGAGTGCTAAAAGTAAAAATAACTACTTTTTCTACTGAGTTAGAAGCATTTAAAGAAGATCAGAATGTGCAACATAATAATTTATTGCAACGTATAACAGATTTGCAAAATTTTGCAAAAAAATAAAACAACATAAATTGTATTTGTAGAGAAAGTAATAAAATAATTTTTGTTGTAATAATATAAATCATGTCAGGAAATCAACAATTTAATGTAACTACAAAATCATGGGATATCATCGCCTCTCGAGTTTATTCAGGAGTAAATTCAAATTTAATATTAGAAGCTTCTGGAACTGCAAATCTTTTAGTAAAAACAAATGGAAATGTTATTGTTACAGGAGACCCTACTGGGAATGTAACTTTCAAAAATACGCCTATTTGCAGTGTTTTACCCGTCATAAATCCACAACTTGTGAATAAGGCTTATATAGACAGATTATTTAATTCTGGTCCACAAGGACCACAAGGATCACAAGGGGTGCAAGGGCCTCAAGGAGCGCAAGGATCTACTGGAGTACAAGGAGCTCAAGGAGCTCAAGGAGCTACGGGAGTGCAAGGACTTCAGGGAGCGCAAGGTTCTGTTGGAGCTCAAGGTGCTCAAGGTTTTCAAGGTTCTGCTGGATTGCAAGGAGCTCAAGGCTTTCAAGGTTCTGCTGGATTGCAAGGAGCAACGGGAGCACAAGGGGCAACGGGAAACCAGGGTGCAACGGGACCTCAAGGTTCAACAGGAAATCAAGGTGCTTCGGGAAGCTTAGTAAGTTTTGTTACAGATTCTAATAACAATCTTTCATTTACCGGTAATGGAACTAGTTCGGTTACAATAAATTTATCAGCTACAATAGGTTATCCAACTCCTATAGCTGGCATTCAAAGTTCAGGAAATTTATATTTTTCCGGATTAGATCTTTATTTAAATGCAGGAAATCCAATAAACTTTAAAAATGCTTCAGGAACCGAATATGTTTTTAAATATACTAGCGGGGCCGATCTTCCTTATACTCCCGTAACATGTTTTGCGATGTCAGATAGCTTAAAAGTTCCTCTTACTACTTCAAGTGGCGGGGTTGCAGTTTATGGAAACCCAACTGCGGCATCACCAACATCAAGTACTTTACTATATTACAACGCCTCAAGTCAAAGATACAAAACAAATATACAAACTTTGCCCGATAGTGATAGTATACTAGACATACAACCTGTATTTTTTAATTATAAAGATGCAAGTGGTAATGCAATAGGAAAAAGGCGCATAGGTTTTATAGCAGAAGAAATGGCTGAAAACGAGTTGGGAAATTATTTTGTTGTAAGAGATGCAGAAGGATTACCAGAAGGAATTAACTATGAATTAACAATTCCGCTTTATGCATCTGCATTGAGATTTCTCAAAAAAAGAATTAATGATCTTGAAAAAGTTTTACAAGATTTAAATGATGAAATAGAAACTGAAAATTTATTTTACGAACAAAGCATATCTGAATTAGAAACATTACTTCAAAGTCAATAAATAATTTTTAAATTATATATTAAAGATAATTTAAAAAATAAAAACAAATCAATGGAACCGCCAAGTTGTTCAATTATTGTTGTAGATAATTTTTATAAGAATGCCATGGAAACAAGAAACTATATTCTTACACAAGATTTTTCTGTAAAAGGAAATTATCCGGGACAAAGAACTATTTCCTATGCAACAGAACACTTAAAAGAAGTAATACAAAATTATGTAATGCCTTTTGGTGGATTAATTACAGATTTCCCAATTCCAAGCGAGGACCAAGAAAAAAATATAAAAATGTATAATGGTTCATTTCAATATACAACTTCGCGTGATAGATCGTGGGTTCATATTGACGGCTACAATAACTGGGGTGGAGTTGTTTTTATGACTCCGGATGCTCCATTAAGTGCAGGAACAGGATTTTATACATTTCATGAAAAAAATCCAAGCAAAGAAGATTTGGGTAAATATAGTCAAGACATGACAAAATGGAAACTTGTGGATAATATTGGAAATGTATTCAATAGGCTGGTTCTATTTAATTCAAAAAGAAATCATATGTCACTAGACTATTTTGGTACAGACAAAGAAAATGGTAGACTATTTCAAGTATTTTTTTTTAGCACAGAGAGATAGTTATAATAAGCCATTACTTTATTAAGATATACCCAATTTTCTTTATTCAATTCATAACATTCTACAATATAAATACCATCTGCATTGTATTTATATGCATCCCATCTTACATTTTTACATAAGTTATAGTCAATTAAAAACATTGCGGTATCAATATTAAACAACTCAATTATATTTCCAGGTAAATATTCTTTATATGGAAAAACGTCAGGCGGTCTTATTTGATCAAAAGTATACATTTTATTGTCTTCTATATCATCTAAAAGAGTATACAACTCTTGATGAATAATATTATCATCATCTAAAAAATATAAATAAGTGTTCTCGTTACTAATATTGTCAAGTGCAAAATTTCTTTGAGGGTTGCCGCTTATTCCTTCACCACTATGTAAAAACTCTTTAATTTTTGAATTACTTTTATTTAAAAACAAGTTAGGATTTTCTGAAATTTTGCTTCCATCGTATACAATTATCCATTCATTCACATAATCAAAATTAATACTTTCTTTTACCTTTATTAAATTTTCAGGTCTTATTGAAGGAGTTATAATTGTGATTTTTTTTCTCTCTTTACTATTTGTATTACACTTAAGAATTTCATATTTTTCGCAAGATCTATACATTATCATAAAATATTGTAAAAGTTCATTTTGTGTTGCATTTTTGAGAGAATAACATTTCATTTTATTAAAACACAACTTATCTAGTTTTTGTGTGATACAATCGATATCATACTTATTTTCCAAAAGAATAAAATCGTTTCTCTCTTCATTGTAAAGTTGAACAATATATTCCATGTTTTGCGTTAGGCTATCTATGCCAAAAATACAAAATTGTTTATCGTAATCTGAATTATGGATAATATTTGAATAAAAGTGTTTATAATTATCTTGATTACGCATCCATATTTGAGAATGACTATGAATATATTTTTCATCTTCATATGCATCTTTTTTTTTCATACGTTCATGTATATTAAATTTTTCATAAAAGATGGGCATAATAAATTGTGGGCCAATTCTATTAATCTCTCCATTTCGAATTAGAGAGAAATTATCATTGTTGTTATTCATATATTGAATATACCCAAGTTTGTTTATTTTTGCTATTTTAGTAGTTAAACAAGTACGCAAAAGTATTTCATAGTCATCACAAATTGGCAATAGTTCACAATAGTTTCCTGCGTGAAGAAGCGTTTCTCTCCGCCAAATTCTCGGATGATTCGGACAACAAACAAGATGACTTAGCGTAATATTATTTATATTTGGAGTATTATAAACATAAACCCACTTTCCTTTATATTTTTGACAATAGTAACTTCCATAACCCTTACAAATAAAGTCTCCATATTTAAAGTTATCACCATTTTCGTAAATATTTGCAAAGTTCATATAAATAAATCCAATATCATTATTAGTTTCAAATAATTCAACGGAATCTTTTAGAACGTCGCACAAAATTTCATCGTCATGATCCAATTCAAGCACGTATTTTCCTCTACACAAAGATACTGCCTCATTTTTAACATTTCCAATATTTCCGCTATTACAGGATCTTTTATACATTCGAATACGTGAATCATTAGAAAAATTGTCCCGTAAAAAATTGAAATGATTATCATCACTGGAATCATCGACTATAACCCATTCCCAATCAATGAATGTTTGATTTTTTATGCTTTTATATGCTCTAATTATTTTTTCATATGAGTTATAACAAGTTGTAAATATAGAAAATTTAGGGCGTATACTTTCTCTCGAATAGCTTGCATTATGAATGAAACAATTGTTTACAGAATTATTAAAAGATTCAATAAAAGTTATTTCTTTAAAATGAATCCAACGTTTGCACATTCTCTCTGGTATTATACCTTCGATAAAAGGATAGTATTCTTTTTCATCTTCGCCATAAGTAATTAGTAATTGAAAATTAGGATCAAATAAACAATTTAATTTTTGTGCATCATTTATAATATGAATGGTGCATTCCAAACTTTCATTATTATTTGAAAAAAAAGAATCAATTGCCGCATATTTGTCAAATCTATAAAATAAAACAAATGGATAACTCATAATTCAGATAATAATTATGTTTTTAATAAGTATTTTATTATAATCATAAATAATTTTTATCATTATAAAATCTAACAATTCATTTATATTTAATACTCGGGGGTATGTTTCTTAAAAAGGCATCCTTGTGAGCTGATTCCTGCAATTTCATTGGTAACAATTGCAGGATTTTGATTTGCACAATTCGACATCCAAATCTTAATTATACAGAAATTTTTCTTAGGGGAAATGGTAATTCCAGTTACATTGGCAACAAACGAATTTTGTTTGCTGATTGTGTCGCCTACAAGAACGTAGGACAACTCCTTCCATGTTTCATATACACTTTTGTTCGAGACCTTATAAGAGAAGCATCCACCACTGCGGTTTTTTGGATCTTCCCAAATAGGCTTAATGCCCTCACGCATTAAAAACAACATACAATTTTTGACAAGTATATCAGGGAGCGTTTCTGTGACTGCAATTGTTTCTTCAACAGAAGTCATTGTATAAATTTTCTTATAACTTTTAATGCTCCAGTCAGTATCATGGGGCAAATGTGCCCATAAAGACCAATTATCAGATAACTTATGAAATTCTTGTGCAGATGTATTTGTTGCCATTGTAGTTTGAGGAGTTACCATCTATGTATTTATTAATCAATTTTTTTTAAATTGTTTTAAATATTATTATTATTCTATGTCTGGTATATTCACAAAATCATCACTCGATTTTTCGTATGAAACATCTTCACTAAAATGAATATTGTCCGATAGCTTGCCTTTTTGTGTTTCTTCTAAAGTACGAGAAAATGATTCATCATTCAAATTACAAGTTCTAACTATGTTTTCACTACTAGAAACATTTGTATAATTATCTTCAAGTATTATAATTTGGGCAGAATTATCATAAACATTTATTTTTACATCATTGTCAATAATTTTCATCTTATAATTTTGAAGTAAATATCGATCATTGTCTGCAATTTCTTGAGAATAATGTTTTCTCATAAAATATTTCATAAATTGCTTATCAATAATGTTATTTTTCATCAAATAGTTATATTTTTCAGTGCAAAAAGAAATTTTAATAGTTTTATCTAAACCAGCATCGATTCCAATTGTAATCTCAGATAAAATAAATCTAACTGATGATGGCGTAGAGGTAAAAGTAGATCCAGGCATATTTCTATGTACAATCTTTTGAACACATTCATCCTTTGAATCAGAAAAAACAAAAAAATCGTACAAAGTTTCATCTGGCATTTTAAACTCAGGCGCATTAATTTGTTCTTCAGTAAAACCTAAAATGATATCACCATTTTTAACAAACTCGCAAACATAAAAGGGTTTCTTTGGGATAAATGAGTTAATTAGTTCATAAATTTTTTGAATTTTAGTATTAATTTCAGGATAATCTGTTATTAATTTTTTATAACTTCTTGCTGAAATAAGTTGACATTGAGTGTATAAAAATACAGCATTGAAATAAAGATAAATCATAGTTTCTTGATATTGTTTTGGATATTTTTGTCTTAAATATTCGTTTAAAAAAAGAACTCCCGTTGAAGATATTATGAATGAAAAACTCACCATTTATGTAATTAATAATAATAAATTTGTTTTAAATCATTTATTATTATTATTTATGCCCATGCAAACGCAGGACTTGTGGAATTGAAAAAATTTGTTAAAGAAGGAGTTGTAATTGTTGTAACATTTGTCGCGGTTGTAACATTGGAGTTATTATTTGTTTGGTTAGTGTTTGTTTGGTAAGCAACTGGAGGCGCAGGAACAATTAAGTTTGGCGAATTATAATAAACAGGTTTATTTTTTGCATCATAATAGGGATCATATATAACTATATTTCCATTTTTATCGGTGTAAACATTTTTATTGCAATTAGATGTGTCTGAAGTATTTTGATTATAGTTAAATGTGCCTGTAGCGGCATTTAAACCAAAAATGTATAGAAGAACACTTGTAATAACAGTCATCATAACAAAAGGTATAAAAACAATAATCCACGAAGCTATACCTAAACCTCTTTGACAGAGCGCGTTCAAAAGTATTGTAATCATTATCATTACAATGAATTTTACTAAAGATGTGTTGTAAAGGCCTTTTATTGTGTCAATAATTATTTGTGTAAGTGAGAATGCAATATAAATTAAAGCAGGGGCACATAGTTCAAACATATTTACTTATATTACACTAATAAAAAAAAGGTTCGCCGTCTTTTAAATGACCAATTTTTTTACCAGGATCACCATTTTTATCTACCATGTAAATTGATCCATTTTCTTCATTATTTGTAAAATATGTTACATCATCAATTTCTATTTCAAATACGTCCTCTTCTTCTTCATTTTCTGTTTCAACTTCTTCTTCCTTTTCTTCATCCTCTTCCTCTTCCTCATCTTCCTCGGCCTCTTGAGTTTTTGTTAAAGGTTCTATTTGGGTGCCATCTTTTGGCTCTTCTTCTTCTTCCTCTTCTTCTTCTTCTTCTTCCTCCTCTTTTTCTTCCTTTTCCTCTTCTTTCAGTTTAGATCCTGAATCATTTTTTATTTCTGTATTCTTTTCCAAAGAAACATCATCATCATCGTCTTCACTTTCTTCTTCGCTTTCCTCTTCTTCACTTTCCTCTTCTTCTTCTTCGTCTTCTTCTTCCTCTTCTTCGTCATCAGAATCAACCGGATCAGGTGTAACTTTAAACATATTATTCATCAAAACTCTCTTTGACGTTGTTTCGGAAGTGTTCAATATTTGTTCATACATTTTTTCATCATTTTCAACTATAGCAGGCTTTTCCTTTTCAATAATTTTTAAAGAAATATGCTCCTCTGACTTATATTTATCAAGTTCCTTTCTCAAGTTTTCATTTTCAGTGGTTAAGTCTGAAACTTTCTTGTAAAGCTCTTGAATTTTTGCAATTTTGAATTCTTCTGTTAAATCCGCAGTCTCAATGTGAGATTCCTTTTCACGTATCAATTTTTTAACATATGGTATGTTCATTACATAATTATGAGTTTCCTCATATGTATTAAATTTATCTATAAATCTTTCGACAATTTTATTAAGACCCTTTTGCATGGTTTCATTTAATTCAACTAATGTATCTTTTGTATCAAAAACACGTTCCTTTTCAATTGGCATTCTTAGATAATTAAACATAGTAATATTCGTTTAATATGATTTAAAAAATAATTTATCTATTTCATATATGGACGATAAAGTTTCTTTTGTAAGCAATGATGATATAGATAGAAAAATAAAAATCATATTGGGGCAAACTGATTATACTGAAGAAATAGCAAAGGAAATGCTTGAAAAAAATAACTACAATGAAATTTCAGTAATTAAAGGGTATTTTGGAATCGCTGAAAAAAAAGCACCACCGGTATCTTCTCTCAACCAAGAAATTTATAGACAAATTAGATATAAATTAGACGCATCAATGAAAGATTATAATGAAAAAAAAAATAATAATGCGTAATGCAAATTATCAAATATATTATATTGCCAATATATAATATATATGAAAACACATAAAAGAAACATAGATGGCAATATTAGAAAATTCAAAAACAAAACAATTAAAATAAGAAAATATAAGCATAAACCAAAAATCGAGGATGATTTTTATAGTCATGTAAATTACTTATGGGTTCAAAAGGAGTCTCATGCAAAAGATAAAGACATGACAATGGATTTAATTATTAAAAAAAAAGTGAATTGTGAAATGAAAGACGTTGTTCTAGAAAAATTATTAGAAGAGAAAACGAAAGCGGGAGAAAATATTAGAAACATTTATAAATCCTCAGTTCATTGGAACAATGATTTGACAGAAAATAAAATTAAAAATTATATTATTAAATTGGATGAATATAGGGAAAACTCTGAAAAACTTTATGAATTTATGGGTTGGTTTGTGAAAGAAGGTTTCAATACTCCAATTGGTTGGGATATAGAAATTGATGCTAAAAAAACTCATGAATACATATCTCATTTAACTGAAAATGGGTTAACATTTTTAAATAAAGAAACCTATTTTAGTAATGATAAAAAATATAAATCTTTAAGAAAGTCATATCTGGCCTTCTTAAAAAATATTTTTGAGATTGTTTTTGGGAAAACGCATGAATATGATGTTAACAAAATTTTAAATATAGAAAAAAACATTGCAGAATTTTTATTATCATATGAAGACATTTTGTATATTAAAAATACATATAATTCTTTTACTCAGGAAAAATGTATAGAAGAATTAGATTTAGACTGGAACAACTTTGCAAAAGGTCTAGGTTTTAAATTGGCGCCAAGAAATTTAATTATTGAAAGTCCAAAATATATTAAAAATGTTATGAAACTTTTAAAAAATTGGAATACAAGTGACTTGAAAAATTATTGGGTTTATCAAATTATTATTGTTGCTTCAAATTACCATAAAAAATTATTTAACGTTTATATTGATTTTTTTAATAAAATAAATAAAATACCAAGTAAAAAAACGATAGATACAAAAAAAATAGCGCTATCAAATGTAGAAAATTATATGAATACACATATAAGCAAAAAATACATAGAACTATTTAAAAATGAAAAAGAAATAGAATATACAAAAAAACTAATCTCACGATTTAAAGACGCTTTTAAGAAAAGACTAGATGAAAATAAATGGTTGCATCAAGATACAAAAATGCGATCATTAAAAAAGTTAGATAATATGACAATTGTTGTTGGGTATAAAGAAAGTTGGGAAAAAGATCCAGATTTAGATTATTCTTCCGTTGATGCTTGGGGAAATTATATACTATTTAATAGATGGTCTACAAATAGAGATATAAATTTAATAGGTACAAAAATTGCTTCAAAAAATATTTGGATACCTATGGAAGATCAAAATGTTTATGATATAAATGCATATTATAACAGCTTAGAAAATGAATTAATTTTTCCTAATGCTATATTGCAACCACCTTTTGTTGATGTAGAAAAAGACATGGCATACAATTTGGCTTCAATAGGTACAAGTATTGGTCACGAAATGATTCACGCATTTGATGATGATGGTTACTATTATGATGAAAATGGAATTTATATTCCTAATGGGTGGTGGCATAAAAATGATACAAGTACATACGAGAGAAAACAAAAAATAATAATAAAGTTGTATGAAGATTCAGCAAAATTAGATAATTTGAAGGTGGATGGTAAGTTAACCTTAACAGAAAATATTGCCGATATTGGAGGGTTTTTGTTGACAGAAGACGTGCTTATTAATTATTTGAATGAAAAAGGTATTTATGGTGCAAGACAGGACAAGTATTTGAAAGAATTCTATATTAGTTATGCGAGAAACTGGCGTTCAAATCAAAATATTAAGTTTTTCAGAAAAAAATTAAACGAAGACGAACACTCTTACTCAAAATATCGCGTTAATTGCGTTCTCTCTAATTCAAAAAATTTTCAAAGAGTATTCAACATTAATCCAGGTAATGGAATGTACTTCGAAATTGAAGAAATATGGTGATAGTATTATATTTTCATTGAAAAATATAATATTATTCAATTACAGCGCTTTGCATTCCAAACTTTTCATTTAAAATGTTATTTTTGCTTTGAGGTTTTCTTTGCAATTTCTTCTTAATGTGAAAATTGTTGGATGGTATAATTTTGTTATTGATAATATGATCTTTGTTGTCTTCATGCAACTCTGGTAAAATTCTAGTAAGAGGTTTATCAACAATTAGGAAAAATCTTTCATTTCGCAAAAGAGACCTATATTCTTGGATACTCAAGTTTCCATAATACTTGTCCAACATATAATATGCATTTGGTGCGGGTTTAATATTCTTCTTATAGTCATAAACTTTGGCATAAATATGATTCAATAAATGATAGCGTTCAAATTTTGTTGAACTATCAATATTTTCTTCCATTAAATGTGCAACGGCGCACTCGGGGCTACAAAAGCATCCATAAACTTGATAGGAATCTTTAATGTAATGTTTTGGTATATATATAGGCGGATTATCAAATTCATATGTACACCAAAAACAAGCAGATTTTTTATCATTAATATTATTGATATGCAAATTATGTTCTAGTTGCTTTAATTTTTTCCAAACTTGTTTACTTTCAACTTCTTTTTCGGTTTCAGACTCATAGTCATATGCATTTGATTCTTCAAATGTATTATTAATAATAGTAGTTAATTTTGGTTCATTATAAACATTCTGATTTGTGTTATGCAAATTATTGTCACCCAATAAATCATAATTTAGTTCATTTTTACTATTAGAAAAATGAAAAGGTTCTAAGCTTGAATCAAACATAGATTGTGTTTGTAAATCTTTAATTGAGCATTTAAGATGTAAAATAATGTTTGGCTTTTCTTCTTTTACAATAGTCGCAGGAGTTATTTGTTGAATTATCTTACCTCCCTTTGGTTTTCGTCCACGTTTTTTTGCACCAGGTTTGATTAGTGTATTTTCATCATTTGTTTCAACTTCTGCATTAGAAAAAAGTATTATGTTTTCATTTTCGTTTGAATCTAAATTAGCATTGGACTTTTCTTCAATATTGATACTTATACAATCATTTTCTTTAATTGCTGCTGCAGCCGCAGCCGCTGCTTCAATATCTTTTTTAGACTTTCTACCTCTTTTAGGTTTTACACTTTTTACGCCCTCTTCCAAATTTATCATTTGTAGTGTTTATAAATATTTATATGGTTTATAATTTAAATCCTTTTCATATATATTTTACGCTGAATAATTTTTTTCATAACAACTTCTGCAAACTGGAATATAATTATCACTTCCAATTAACATTTGTGTTTTATCTTTATTTAAACGCATTGAAAATATTCCTGCTTCGCCATTTTTACATAAACTACAAAGAGATGTCAGCTTTGTCACTTTATCGCAAAGTGGAAATAGATCTAGTATTTGTCCAAATTTTTTTCTTTCAAAATCCCCGTCTAATCCTGAGACATAAATTTTTTTATTTTCTTTAAGCATGTCAATAACACAATCGTAAAGATCGTCAAAGAATTGACCTTCATTAATTAAAATCACGTCAGCATTTCTTAGTTGCATATGATTATTTCCAAGTTGAGAATTATATGTTTCGTCTAAATTTTCATAATTCCACACACTTTGTATTTTTTCTGTTTGAATGCAGGGAATCATAAATTTATCGTGTGTTGATAGCATTGTTTCGTCATATCGCGTATCTGCTGAATGATTAATAACTGCAACAGATATATTGCAAAATTTGCATTGTTTGTAGATTTCAAGCAACTTTGATGTTTTTCCTGAAAACATTGGTCCTGTTATAAGCTCGAGATATGCTTTTTTGCTATTTTGATTGCTCATTTCAAACAAAGGTATGCTAATGCTTTTAATCATTGTTGTTTTATATAAATCAATTTTTAAAATAATTCGTAAATAAACATATAAAACTTATAAAACTAATATTATACTTATGATAAAACAAAATACTTTTTATCCTCTTGTAGAAAAATACAGACCAACTGAATTTGATGATATTGTTTTAGATCCGTTAAATAAAACAATTCTTAAAAATATAATTGAAACATCTTATTTTCCTAATTTACTTTTTTATGGGCCTCCTGGCACTGGTAAAACAACAACAATTATTAATTTAGTAAATGCGTACCAAGAAAAATTAAATGGGAAAAACAAAGGATTGATGATACATTTAAACGCATCAGATGAGAGAGGTATAGATATAATAAGAAATCAAATAAATTTATTTGTGAATTCAAACCCATTATTTCACAATGGAATGAAATTTGTTATTTTAGATGAAGTTGATTATATGACAAAAAATGCCCAACAAGCATTGCGATATTTGTTGCAAAATTATTCCACAACAGTACGTTTTTGTTTGATATGCAACTATATTAGTCGTATAGATGAGGGTTTGCAAAATGAATTTTTGCGCCTAAGATTTAACCAATTGCCTCAACCAGATATTATTCAATTTCTTAAAAACATTTCTGATCAAGAAAAGTTAAATATGAGTATTCCAGCTCTTACATGTATACAAAAATTGTATAAATCTGATATACGAAGTATGATAAATTTTATGCAGTCAAACCAAAATATTTTAGATTCAAATATCAATATCATAGATGATAATGTTTGGCAAACGCTTTGTGAAAAAATATTAGAAAAAAAGAGTTTCAATGAGTTAATAGAATATATACAAAATATTAGTATAAACTACAATGTCGACAAAAAAAATATAATCAAGGATTTCTTAAATTATATTATTCGCAAAAGAACAAATGTAATATCATCAGATTTTCTTAATTTTGTGGAGAATATTATGCATTTTCAGGATTGCAAAAACACTCACTATATTAATTATTCGTTAGTTAGAATGACTCCATTTTTGCTAAATGATTCGTAAATAGACATTCTTAATTTTAGTTTTTCCATAAAATCATTTGGCGGTGAGCTTTTTGATGGATCAAAGATATTTTGTTTTAAATCATATTGATTATTGCTTAATACCTTCATGGTTGTAGGTAATTTTTTTTGAATGGGTAAAATACTACTTCTTTCATAGTAGGGGCGTTTCTGACAATCCTGCATTTATATTGTATAAGATTAGAAAATAATTGATTTAAAATAATATAAAGAGATATAAAGACAAATTGACACTACTTGTAATGGCTACAACTATTCAACATAATATTGATCAAGAGTGGGCGAATTTTATTTCTCCTAAATACGATAATGATGACGACGATGATGACGATAATTTTATTGACCCGGACGAACTTGAAATTGCCACTGCAAATTTATCTTCCGAAATTACGGATTCACCCGTGGCAACGCCAATTTACATCTCGACAAAAACTAAAATTTCGTATTTGAATCAACAAGTTGATTTAAAGGAGATATTTTGGAAAATTCCCGTTATTTCTTACGCCGAACCTAAAACCGGTGTAATTAAAAAACAAATAAAAATAAATTCGGCTACACAAGAAGAGTTAGATAGCGTTCAAGAAAAACTTAAAGATGAAAAATATTTCGAAGAGCATGTTATGACAAGTATTAAAAATCCAAATGGCAGGATTAAATTCAAGGATATCCGCAAAATTAGTATTGGAATTTCAATGAAGGATATTATGAGTTATCGATGCAAGAAGAAGAGCGCATTTTACAATTGTTTTGTGTTAATTTTAAGAATAAAGATTGACGCAGTTTTTAAAGAGTTTCACGTGAAAATCTTCAACACGGGAAAATTAGAAATTCCTGGAATACAAACAGAAGAAACTTTTCAAAGAACATTAGCGGTAATTATTGAAATTCTTCAACCATATTTTACGGATAAATTAGAATATCAACCAGACACAACTGAAACAGTTTTGATAAATTCAAATTTCAACTGCGGATATTATATTAACCGAGAGGCATTGTTTGACATATTAAAGTACAAGTATAACATTCAGTCTATATACGACCCTTGTTCTTATCCGGGAATTCAATGCAAATTTTACCACAATCCGGATGTCGGAATTCAAACTGGAAGTCAAATTTCTGAGGAAAACAAGGCAAAATATAAAAATATAAATGAAGTGTCATTTATGATTTTTAGAACGGGTAGCGTTCTTATTGTTGGAAAATGCGACGAAAACGTTTTATTAATTATTTATGAGTTTTTGAAAAATTTGTTGTCTAATGAGTTTTCTCAAATTGGGCAACAAAAAGCAAAAAGTGAAATTGTTGTAAATAAGGATAAAAAGAAGAAGATTCGAAAGAAGCAAATTATTGTTAACATTGTAGAAAACGCTTAAGAAAATAACCAAGTTATAAATTTATCTGGAGGTTGTTCCAATATACTATCAAATCCATCATCTAAAATTTTTTGTTTAATTTTTTTTTCTGAAAGAATAGATTTTGTTTTACAAATACGTTTTGTAAAAAAATCAAGCACATCCAAATATTTTTCAATATTAAGCAGTTTTGTATTTAAATGATCTATAAAAAAATCAATTACTTTTGATTCTTCATTTGATAAAATAACAGAGTTAATTTTATTACATAACAATTCAAACCTGTAAATAAAAAATTCTACAACATATTCTCTAAAACTTTCTTCAATTATCAATAAATAGTTGATAATGTTTTTATAAATTTGCATGTGAAGTTGTATTCCTTTTAACTTTTGAGTTATTTCTTCATCTATATAAGTTGAAATTTTTTTGTTATCATTGCTAATTTCAAAAATTGTTTTTTTATACACATACATTGTTGCATCTCTAGAACTCAATTGAAGAAAAACATTTTGTTCCTCGCTTATTTGTCCAATAAATTCAACGTAATAGTAAAATGCTTTTTGTCCATGATAATAAGCCATCTCAAGATTTTTAGAGTAGAACAAAATATTATTAAAAACATGAGTTATTGTTTCTAGACCTCTTACTAAAATAAATTTGAAGTAACTTTTATTTTTCATTTTAATGTTTTCAACAATAAATCTAAGATATTCACAAATAAGCAATATGTATTTATCTAGAACATCATTCAAAGAATTATCCAAAAGAGATTTATAATTCTCTACATTTTGTAAAGAATAATGATTTGATGCAGTTTTCATTTATAAAAATTAAATATTATTATTTTGTTATTTTTACTTTTATTTAGAATAAAAGAATAAAAGTATTTAAAGATTTTAAAATTGTATTTATTATAATGTCTGATCAAAAAAGCGGCAGCGTCGATAATAACTATAGACTACCTTCTGATGTTACTTTGAAACACGCAGCTAAATTGGCTGTGGTTGAGGATAAACCCATCATGTTAGATTACTGGACTGCTTCTCTCGATAAGAAATCTCTTATCGGTGTAAAGGAGAGCGGCGAAAAACTTTTAGTTAAGAGTGAAGACGAGTATACCAGTCCTATTTCAAAATTTTACAAAAGTGGAACTGAGTATATTATTATTACTGAGAATTCCATTTATTTGGTTTCATCTGATATTCCTACTAGAAAGATCACTTAAATAAAAGCAAAAGTTGAATAACTTTTAATAAAGCGTATTAAAAGTTATAAAAGTTGAATAAATAATCTAATGATATAGTAACTAATGTCACGTTTTGGGCCTAGCAATGGACAATTTTGGGTTGGAGATTTTGGTTTTCTTTACAAAAAAAATGTAGGTGTAGGAGGAAGAAGAACTACGCAATTTCGTTCTTCTGCTTTATGCAATACACCCCAATATTTATACAATAAATATTCACCTGGACAAGGAGGAGTTGGAGCACAATCTGTTTCAAATAGACGCGCAAAAAATAGATTGGCAACCATTTGCAATCAAAATCAAACATGCGGAAAATTTTATCCTTATTTAGGACTTTATGATAATTATACTGGAAATCCTAATGGATATTTTCCTTATCCCACAGCAAACACCAAGTAATTTTTATATTATTTATTTTCAAATAAAAATTACTTACTTAATCGAACAAAATGAACATTCTTTGAAAATTCTTCTAATGAACTTGAATTTGTATATGTGCAAGCACTTCTGATTCCACCTAAGTAGTCATTTATTGTGTTTTCTAAAGATCCCTTATATTTTACTTTAAGAACAGCACCTTCTGATGCTCGATAGTTATTCATTTTACCATAATGCTTCTCCATTGCGTGTTGTGAACTCATTCCATAAAATAGCTTGAATCTTTCTCCATTTTCTTCAATTAATTCTCCAGGATTTTCATCATGACCTGCAAACGCACCTCCTACCATAACAAAGTCCGCACCCGCCCCAAAAGCTTTTGCCATGTCACCAGGCGTTTTAATTCCTCCATCAGAAATAATATACTGATTGCGACACTTTTGAATCGCAGTCAATTGTGGAATACCAACACCAGTTTTCTTTCTAGTTAAACAGGCGCTTCCTGGACCAATGCCAATTTTAACAATATCAATATCCGCTTCATTTAATAGTTTGTCCACAATTTCTGGCGTAACAACATTTCCTGCAACAATTATTTTTTCAGGAAATTCTTTTCTCACTTTTTGGCAAAAATCAAAAAATACTTGCATATACCCATTTGCTACATCAATACAAATCCAATTGCAACGTATTTCTGCTAGTATAATCTTTAAATTTTCAAAATTATCATCTGATATTCCTGTTGAAACCATAAAATAATCTGGATTCAAATCAAAACCACGATCTTTTGCTTTTTGATAATCTCTTAATGTATAAAATTTATTCATTGCTGTCAACATTTTATATTCACTTAAAACTTTGTACACTTCAAATGTTCCCGTTGTATCCATATTTGCAGCTATAATTGGAATTCCTTTCCATTTAATTGGGATTTTACTTTGTTTATTTATAAAAGTAAATTCTCTTTCTAGATTTACTTGAGAACGACTTGATAACGATGTGTATTGGGGCATAATCATAACATCATCAAAGTCTAAATACACATCATTTGAAATATTTTTTTTGTGCGTCTCTTCGTCAGATTTTAATTCATTATTATTTTTTAATAATCTATTTACAAATAAAAAGCAATCATACATGCCTATTAGTAAATATTATTGTAATATAATTTTAAGTGGTTTATATTGAAAATTTAAAAATAAAATCAAAAATTTTACCAAAATCTAAAAATATTCTCGACAGCTTCGCTTGCTAACTCTTGTTTCTCTGCATTTGCCCATATTTTTTGTTGTCTGAATCTTTGTAAAACATTAAATGTATCATCTTCTTTATTAATATTTGTAAAACAATTATCATTAAGTTTAATGATTTGTGTTTTACTTGTTGCTAATGTAAGATCTTCATCACTTTCAGTATAAGATCCTTGAGGTATGGTAATCAAACTAGAGCCAGTTTCAGGATCTTTTGCATCAATTTCTATATTTTTTACTCTATAATATGCTTTATTTGTTTCAGTTAAAGCTAATATTCCTGTATTAAGTGTTGTACCAAAAAGACGCATAATTGCATACCATTGACCGCATACATTCAAAAAACACCCCACATATTTATCTTCAATCATAATTTTGCATTTAATTGGTTCATTTTCAGTGGGAAGTTTGACTATAAATTCTGGTACTTGTAAACTTTCAATGCTCTTAATTGCCACATTTTGAGATGTTATGTATATAATATGATTTTTTATCCCATTCATATCAATACACGTATCCCATGTCTCGTTTAGTTTACCATTTGCGGTATAATGTTTATCAAACCAGTTGCATGAAACTTGTGCATTGGGACACGATTGCCAATCATTAACTTGCGCTAATCCCCCTCGTATTTTGCGCGATCTTTTTCTAAATATCTTTTTTTGCCTCTTTATTTGACGTTTCTTTGTTTTTATTTTTTTTGTTTTTTGATGTTTTATTTTTGTTGGCATCACTTATATAATAATCATATAATAAACCACATATATGATTATTTAATAGCCCCCTGCGAGAATTGAACTCGCGACCTCCAGTTACCAGTGTATTTCTACGTACAAGACTGGTGCTCTACCACTAAGCTAAAGGGGCGTTGGTTTTGCTATACTTTTACCAAAAATATAATTGCGTTGTAAGGGAATCGAACCCCTAGCTCAGCCTTGGAAGGGCTACATGTTACCACTACACCAACAACGCTCATATTATATACCAATGATCTCTTTAAGTATTTTATTTTAATTATTATTTTTTAGATAGAGTATAACAATGTTTTTTAAATTTTCTTTTTTTCAAAGTTATTTTATTTAATATTTTTCCTTTGCTTCTAGTATTTTTTTTATTTTTTATTACATGCTTTCTTGTTTTATTATTTTTTGATCTTCCACCAGAAGGATTTGGATATAAAGTTATTTCAATACTAGGATCCAAATGCCAAGTACCTTCAACTTCATATTGTAATGTCGGAAACTCGTCATCTGTAATATTTGTTATTTTTCCATTTGGCAATAAATCAACTTTAAAAAATGCAACTTTGCTATGTGATTCATTTATAAAAATATAAAAGTATTTTTCCTTTTCACCTTCAACTTCTCCTAAAATTATTGAATACTTCTGATCATCTCTAACGTAAACTATTTTTTTATTTATTTCTGGATTTTTGGAACTTATATTGCTTTCAGTAAGATTAGAAATATCTGTTACTGGATTGTATACTCCATTTATTTCTGAAACTAAATTACAACTAACATTAATTGGTGAAAGATTATTATTTACTAGAATTAATTTTTCATCCTCAATTTTATTATAAGATTCTACACTTTTATTCATCTCAAATATTTCATCTCCTTCTTTATTAATAATAGTAGTTTCAGAAATTTCTTCCAAATCTCCATAACTTTTTTTATCTCCATCTTCATATTCATCTGCATCGTAAAAAATACTACTTTGTATTTCATTAGATGGTGCATTATTAAATAAATTAAACATTGTCTCGCTTGTTACATCTGCAAGTTTAGAGTCAAATTTTATAGTATCACTATACAAACATTCTTCATTGTTTAACAATAAAATGTTTGTTTCTTCTTCAATTGGTGTTTCAACTAATGCAAATTCTTTCATATAAACTGATGTTATTGACTCTTCTACTTGAGAATATGCAGGGCCTTCATAATAAAAGTGAGTTCCATATTTTGGTAATTTTTCCATTTCAACTACCACGTCGGTAGAATCTTTGAATTTATCATCATAAATTAATAAAGGTTTTGTCAAATCATCTTTTGCAGACTTATTTACTATAATACTTTCATTAAAACTAGATATAGATAAGTTTTTAAAAAGTTCTTTATACTCTGCATTTTGTCCACCATGAAAAACATTTCGTTTTATTTTTAATGTTATATTCTTTTTTATTCTTCTTGTTCTTCTTTTTTTTGTTTTATTCTTATTCCTGCCTCCACTAAGAGCTAAAACTAATTCTAAAGGACTTTTCACATCTAATATACGTCTACATTCTGCAAGACTTGTATTAAAAGGGTAAAATCCTTTAAAATCAATATGATACTTACTTTTTAATAAATTAGCATTTAAAATATTGCAAAAACCTTCTGGATAATATTTGTAAAAATTAAAAGAATTTGCCATTATTTCATTACTAAATGTTTTATACGTAATTGGATATAGCATTAATGATGATATTACTTTTTTCCATGAATTTAATAGTTTTGTATTTATATCCAAACCTATCTTGTTTATATATATCTCAAATATATCTTCAAAATGTTTATTAACCGCTAAATTTATACTATTTACAAAGTTATCGTATTCAATAACATTTGTAGTTTTATTATAAGATTCGTTAAAAAATTGTTTAAAGTATTTATAATGAGGATTATAAGATGTTATGTATAAACTTTGTAAATTTATATCCCATAAAGTGTTTGCAAATTTATTTTCTGCGTTATTTATTATTTTATTAAACGTCATTTTATATTTCTCTTTTTCACTCGAATCTATACCTGTTTGATCTAAAACTTGAGATAATAATTCTTCATGATAGAATACAGGAGGACCTAAAATATTAATATTGGTCTGTGATATGGGTAAATTGTATTTATAAGTATTAACATTTGAACATGCTATAATTATTGTTCCTATTTTTGAAGCTTGATTTTGGAAATTTGCTACATAAAAATCTAGTTTTAAAGTTTGCATATCTCCTTCGTAGTTGTGAACAATTGCCAATTCCTTAAAAAACAAATTTTCTTGTGTTTCTTGAAAATATTTACCTTTATAAAAGATAGATTGAGAATTTATTTCAGCTGTATTATTAACAGGGATTGAATTACCTAACAAATTCACAAGTTGTATAATATAGTTATAGTATAATATAAATTCATTTTTACTATTCAATATTAATAGTTTTAAAGACTCAATATTATTAATGTATGTTTTTAATCTTTTTGTCAATAAATCATTGTAGAATTTATTATTTATACAGGTTATCGTTATTTCTATTGGAAAAACAGGATTTCTGTTCAGGCTAGCTGAATTATTTTTATAATGCATATTCTGCATTATTGTTAAAGGATCAAACGAAACGTGAAGATTTTTTTCCAAATTTGCTTTATAAATAACAGAACAATTTGATTCCAGATCTGTATATATTTTTTTATAAACTATATTTAACAATTCACTCATTAAAAATTGATTTGCAGTATTAATATCACAATTTTCATAAATGTTGTAGTTTATAATGCTATAATTTATAAGAGTATTTACTGAACTAATTGGTACATATGATTCTGAATTAACAAATGGTTCTAGACTTGCAATATAGTCATCTTTTTTGTCAAGCGTTTTTAATATTTCAGAATCAAAAATAGATGGAGCGGGATTTGGTTTAACATCGTCTAAATTAACTGGAGTAGATAGTATAACAAGTGCCCTATTACTAATAATTCCTATTGGTATGCTAAAATTTGGTGCAACATCCGACTCTATTTTTGCTCTGCTTTTTACAATATCAAAAATAATTTTACCAATAAAGTCATTAATGTATCCAACAAGTTGGCCACCTTTTTGAATTTTATCTTTTGAAGTTATATTTCCACTTTGGTTAAAGAAACCTGAACCAGTACTTCCAAATGTGCTCTGCAGGCCACCATGGCCAAGCCACGCTGATTGACTATTATTATACAGGTCGATGTTCGGACCACCATAGCCAAGCCACCCTGAACTATTAGTCATTCCAAATGTGCTCTGCGGGCCACCATAGCCAAGCCACGCTGAATCACCAGTCATTCCAAATGTGCTGTGCGGGCCACCATAGCCAAGCCACGCTGGCTGAACATTGCCAAGCCACGCTGACTGGAAATTATTATACAGGTCGATGTTCGGACCGCCATAAAATCCAGAATTACCTGGAGTATTATATATAAAATTTCCATTACTTCCAAATGATGGTTGAATGTATGGTGGTGGTGGGGGTGGTTTATCTTTATCTTTATCAGCCTTTATTTTTGAATCAACATAGTTTCTTATTTCTAGTAGAATTTTCAAAATAAAGGCCTTTGTTTCTCTAACAATATTTTCATTTAAATTGCTTGTATCAAAATAATAATTTATCATTGTCTCCATATTGCTATAATAAAAATATTTTTCGTTGTTATTTATAATTGATATATTTATTCCATTAATATATTTTAATTTGTCATGAGCACTATATTTATTTTCTGAATCTTTTTTAATGTCAACTAAAATTGCTACAGGAACAAAAGATTTAAACTTTAATAAATTCAAAGAGTAACAGGCTTCGTAAAAAACATCATTTTTTGTAATGTTAACAATTGTTTCAGAAGTTTTATATGAATAAAAATTAAAATTATCATTCAATATATTAAATAAATAAAAATACCAACTTGACTCCCAGATAGATACCTTTTCATAAGTTAATGAAGATACATTCGAATCAGCTGCTATTAGATCATTTAAAACATTCATTTGGTTTGTTAAATCTGCATTTGTTAAATATTCTATTTGTTTTCCATTAACAATATTTAAAGAACACATAAAAAACATAAATAAAGGCTCATTACAAAGAAACAAATAAGTCACCCTGTTCCAAAAACCAATTAATTTTGTTAATTCATTAGAATTAGAAGAGTCTTTATAGTCAAAAGATGCATATTTAAAAACACTTTCATTGTCTTTTATAACTTGTTTTATATCTTTTGTATCGTTTATATCTTCAAATAAATGTACTACAGCTTTTCTAAACTCATTTAGGTTGTTATGTACAAAATTTATTATCTTAAGTTTATTTTCATTTGATGTATCTTGAAAATTTAAAATTCCGGGTTTTAAAATATCAGAGTAATCAACTATACTGAACCCATCTAAGTATTTTGCAAATGGTTTTGCATATATTGTAGTTATATTATCACTGGCAGTATTAAAAAAGATATTATTTCTAAGTTCTGGAATAAATGTTATTTGTTCTAATGGATTTATATTAAATATATCATAAAACATTGATTTGTAGCCATTAGCTTCACTAGTTGGTTTGTATTTAGTATCTAAATTCAATGAAATTGATGTGAATAGTTGGCATTTATATTTAATATTAAATTCTAAAATATGCATATCTGTTATCATATTTTTAAATATGTTATCAAAACTTGCATTTATAATATCTCCACTCATTTCATTTCCACTTCGAGTATAACTATTAATTTCTTTTGTAATTAGTATAGTCATTAATTGGTCATAAATGCTAATATAATAGTCTAATGTTAAAGATGTTAAAAATGTATAGTATTGTGCTTCTACGCCCGCATTTTTAGCATTCACCCCGATAGAAATGCTTGCAGAAAAATAAGGTCTCGATTTAATGTTTCCAGAAGCGTCAAGTAATATTTCACTACTATCTTTTGTTAATATATTTTTATTATAAATGATCCATTTAAAACCACAATAATTTCCAGTTAATATGTCTAACGCAGATACAATAAAGTCCATGTGGTGAAAAAAATTTTTTTTATTTGAACTAGTATCAATTCCTTTAAAAATTTCATCTATTAAAAACTCAATGCCATCTCTATATCTGTTTAAATGAACAAAATAAATTCCAAGAATTTGTAGATATTCGTTTTTATCTGGAATTTGAAAATTTGCATCTCTTGGACCAAACCATTTCATTAACAATTCTGCTGACATTTTATTTGCATCTTCATTTAAATTTAATCGCATTTGTTTTTTACAAAATTTGTATAGTTTTGCGGTTAATGCACCAATGTATGGAGATACTTTATATTCATTTTGTATTTTTTGTCTTGTATTATTCAAAAATGGATTCCAATATATAGAGTTGTTAATAATTTCTATTTTATTTTTAACAAATAATAATTCTGCTTCCTCAATTTGTTTTTGATTTGGAATTGTACCATTGTTATTTTTTGTAAAATAGTCTGTTATATATTTTTTTATTGTCGAATCATTGGGATAATATATATAGTTATCTTCAGCATTTTGCAACTTAGTTAACATCATTCCAAATTTTTTTGCCCTTCTATCAGGACCAGTTAAAAATGCTAATATTGTTTTTGCGTTCCAGTAACAAGTATTTTCATCATCATCTGCATTTTGAGAGCATATCTGTTTTCCTTTTGTTTCGTAGTAATTTGCAAGAATTGAAATATTTTCTTCGATGTTTTCTTTACAACATAATAGTGCATAAAGAAATTTTAATCTCGCTAATCGTTTCTCAATTTTTTTCCCTTTACCTTGAAGTATATTATCTCGTAAAGTAACCTGAATATCTATAATTATATCCCAAAAATCAACTAGTGGTAACCTATCGGAATTAATCAGTAAATCTCTATGTTCCCAATCTGACAACATTTCAGTATATTCTTTTATAAATGAAATATCAAGCAATTCTCCGGCTCCTGCAGTTGCATTGTTTACATCATTATTTAATACATTTTGTCCCAAAAGTGACATTCTTAACAATCCAAATGCATCTATTGAATCATTATATTGAATATAAAAAAATCTATCTTCATTTAATAAATCTTTGTTTAAAAATGTATTATCAAATGCATATTTAATAGATATTGATTCTTCATTGAACATTACATTTTTAATATAATTGATAACGTCGCTATAATTTTTTTTTGTTTCTATTATATTTTCTAGAGAAAGATTTTCCTCTTTTACCTCCTCTTTTCCCAACCAAGGAATAGTATATGATTTTCCAACCTCCGAATTAAATTTTTTGGCGTTTTCAACATCATTTTCTGAAACTATTCTATAGATGGTACTATCTAATTCTCTTCTTTCTTTAAAAGCCACACCGACTTCTGTTTGATTTATAGTAATAACATCATTAATAATTATAGCATCATTTTGTTTTTCGAGTTCTTTATTTAATTCATAAATATTGTCATAATTAACTTGTTTATAAAACTCTTTGACATAATTCATTATTTCTTCGTTTTTTAAAAAGAAATCTTCTCTGCAAACGCACATCATATATCTGTTCCAATTTAATAAATAATTGTAAACTAATTTAAACTTGTCAAATAACTTTTCATAAATTCCAGGATTTATGCAAAGATTTAAATCCCAGTCACTATTTCCCAATTTTAAAGAATTGAATGCGTCTATTAAACGAGTCCTTTCTATTTTAGAAGACGCATTTAATGAATTCATTAAACATTTGCTATCTTTTAAATTTACTATGTCTCCATATTCACTTGCTGAACCAACAAATCCTTTATGTATTTCATTATTTGTAAACAACAAATATAAAGCACCGCTACCTTTAATATAAAAAATAAAAAAATCTTGTAATAAGCTAAAATATATTTTATTCATATAAATGTTTATTTCGTCAGAAACACCCTGAGTAGACTTCAACTCTTTATATTTTTGAATAAAAAACTTGTATGTTTCTATAAAAGATATTTGTTTGAATTTTGGATCAAGTTTTTTTAAAAAATTAATTACATCTATATCTGATAATACTTCATGTGATTGAGTGAAAACTTTTTCAAACTTTTGAGTTGTAGTATTTTTTCTCTCTAATTTATCTATATTATCGAGTTCTACAAATCCAACTAAAGTTTCTAATAATAGACTATTCAAAAAACTTTGGTATATTCTATATAACGAGTTCATACAGGCTAGTTTTATATTTTCATCTCTATCAATTACATCTGTTATATATTTATTTGCATCTTGTTTTTGAATTAGTTTTTTTAGTCCATTTGAAAATAACTCTTTCACTTCTGCTACTTTTGCTTGCATAGTTTCAGTTCTTGTTTTCTGATATTGTGCTATTTTTTCTTGCTTGGTTGCTTCACTATAATCGTCTTTATGTTTTTTTAATTCTGATTCAAATTTTTCATCATTGAGTTGATATATTGAATTAACAAAATCTGCATATTTTATATCATTCAAATTAATATCTTGAGTTTTTGCTACATCTTCAAGATTTTTTGTTTGAAGTTCCCAATCAATTGGATCAAAAAGGGGAACAATATGTTTATTTAGAGGTGTATTAAATTGATTTGGCATAATTGCTATATTATAATATAATAATTTTTTAATTTAATATTTTTATTAATTTAATAACTTTTAATTTAATATTTAATTAATATAACAATATAATGACTGAACCAGTTAATATGGGAAACCCTATTTATACTTTAGGCCAAAATACTCCGACAGAAAGGTTTTCAGAAGGGTTACAAAAGCAATTGACACTTCAAAAATATTTGTATACTTTTTTTGGAACACAAGATATTAATGTTATTAAAAAATACTTGTTATTTATACCAAAGGGTTACTTGTTTTTTCATGGCGATAATATTAATGAACCTGAAATTTTATATACAAAGATTAAAAGTATATCAAAAAAAAAGTTATTTGATCCTTCAGGAAAAGAAGTATACAAGTATGAAATTAAAAACACTAATATATCTTTAGATAGCCCAATCATTAAATTTACTACACAATCACCAGACTCTGATAAAGATGTTGTAAATTCTATTACTCATGCGTCTGCTATATTATCCAAAGCAAGTAATCTTAGATTTACAAGTAATATTAGTAATGAAAATAAAGAAATTTTAAAGCGTTTTGCAAAAGAAGAGTGGATTGATCATAAAATAAAATACACTTTAAAAAAACAAGAATATCAAGAAATATTTAATACTTTTTTAAAAATAGATGAGCTTGTTAGCTTTATTTACGATAATTCAGAAGATGGCTTATTAAAGAAAAAAAGAGATGGTTACGACGTTTTTGATTCTGTATGGAGCAATTTAAAAGAAAATAAAAAATATAAATTCACTGGATCTTCCCCAAAATATATTACAAGTAATCTACTAGCAGATAAGAAAAAAGAATTAAACGAATTAATAACTAATTATTCGCGCAAAGATCCTTCAAATTCTCAAATTATAAAAGAATATTATGAAAATGCAAAAACTACTGCTGAAATAATAAGTAAACCCGAAGATGAATTTTTGAAACCTAGTGCAAAAACGCAATTATTTGGAAATCCGTGCGCAGAAACAAATATTGCATTAGCAAAAGGTTCTGATTCAAATAAAGACCCATCTACTATTAAAACTGATGCAAAATATTTATATTCTATGCAAGTTTACATGTTTCAAAATGACATATATTTATTGGATTACACTAAATTAAGACATTTATTTTCAGAAAATCCTACTTTTTTTGCAGAAATTATGCGGAATGGATATACGGGATTAGAAAAAAGATCTATGTTTTGGGGTAGTTATTTTAAAGGGCTTGAAGACGAAAAAACAGAAAAGGGATTTTATACTGAACCATTCAAAATATTTTCAAATATTTCATTAAATGAAAATCATACATATGACGAAGATAAATATGAAAAATTAAAAAAATTTTATAATGATGTTAATAACGAGTCAAAATATACATATTCTTTAAGAAATAATCAACCAAAAGAAGATAGTCCTGTAATAACTCATTTAAACTATATTTTAAATTTGAGAGGTTTTTCAATAAATATTCAAGGATCTACCGATTTTGATGCTGCTGAAACATATATACGTCCAAAAAATGTACATCCTAGAGTTTTAAGTTTATTTAAAGATCCTAACGTTTTGGGTACCGCAGTTAGTCATAGAGGACCCGGAATAATATGCCGCGAATTTACAATATTTAATTCACCTAAAAATTTATTGTATTTGTGTTATGCATCCACGCTGCCAAATTATAGATCATTTAACCCAGTAAAATACAACCAATATTTTAGCCCCGGTAAAATAATGGACAAGCAATTGCAAGAAGCATTACAAAAAGAAAATAATCAATTAGCAGATACAAATGGAAATATGTTTATAGATTTTTCAAACCCAGCATTATTTAATAAAGACATAGTGTATAATAAAAGTTCTATTAAAATTTTTGATAATAAGTTTAAATTTTATAACTACAACCTAAAAATTATTTCCGAAAAATATACTAATCCTAATGGTTTTGGTGTTCAAAAAGGGGTTCCACAATTTAATGATTTGCAAAACATGTTAAATGATTTTAATGTGAGAGAATACATCTATAATACAATACTTTATAAATTAGGTTTCATTGAATATGAGGATAAAGATGACGAATGGTGGAAATTAACAATGTGTTCAAGTACTTTATTTGATGAAAATATCAACTCTGAAACACCAAATGTAATGCATGGTCTAAAATTAATTTTTGCGAAAAGCGACATTAAACTTACTGATTTGGCTTCACAACCAGATTCGTGGTTTTTAAAAAATAAATCTTCATTTGCAAATTTAAGTAAAATGAATTATAATAATTTTATTAATAATGTAAATTCTGGTAAAATTGACGCTGGTTATAGAAAATCTGATTTTCCTTTTTCTGGAAATGTTAGTGTTGCAAATTCTATTGAAAAATCTCTTGTAAAAGAATCTGATATTACAGATTATGCACACAATCATTTAAATGGTGCTATATTTGAACTGGTTCGGTATAATTATAGATGTCCAAATAACTGGCAAGCAATTAAATCATTAATGACAAAACCAGAAATAGATACCTGCGTTAATATAGCATCTAAAATTAGTAGTTCAGACGATCCTATTATAAAGAAAATAACAAATACTCCAAAAAAATATATTACTGATTCTACTTGTTTAAAAAAAGAAAGGGAATGTTTGACTAGAATTAATGAATTGGTAAATATTTATAACCCGGAAGAAATACAAGCTATGGATGAAGGCGATCAAGGCATGGACGTGGATAACAAAGACACGCATGTGGATACACAAATTCAGCAGCAGCAGCAGCAACAACAACAACAACAAATTCAACATCAGACGATTCCCCAGCAGCAGCCTTATCAGTATCAGCAGCAGCAGCAACAACAACAAATTCAACATCAGACGATTCCCCAGCAGCCGACGCAGTGGCAGCAAATACAGCAGCAGTATGAGCAGCATCAGCAGCAGCAACAGCAGCAGTGGCAGCAGCAGCAGCAGCAGAATCTTATACTGCAGCAGCAGCAGCAGCAGTGGCAGCAACAGCAGCCGTGGCAGCAGCAACAGCAGCCGTGGCAGCAGCAGCAGTGGCAGCAGCAGCAACAACAACATATGGATGAAGGCATGGACATCGACAGCCATGAAGACATGAACAAAGATCCTAACGTTATGGATACGAATTAAATCTTAAATAATGACATAAATATTTATGAAATTATTTTATCAAAGAACTTCCTTTAATTTTTCAATAGCCTCTTTTGTCAAAGTTTCTGGAAATACCACATTAAAATGTATTATCAAATTGCCTGTATGATTTTCTCTCGTCAAACCCATGTTTGGGATTATTTTATTGTAGTTTGGAACAATTATATTACCTCCATTATTATGAATTGTATACGTCTTTCCATTAATATATTTTAGCTCAAAACTGAATCCACAAAGTGCTTCTTTGAGAGAAATAGTTTTTTCATAAATTAAATCTAATCCATTTCTTCTAAAATCTGTTGCATTGTCAATTTTAATAAATATTTTCACATCTCCTTTACATTCATCATTAATAACATTGCCTTTATCTCTCAAAATCATAATCTCGTTATCATCTATACCTTTTGGAATTGGAAGATACAGGGTTTCTTTTTCAAATACTTTATTACCATTTTCCAAAATCCAACGTTCAATATCTATCGGTAAATTTGCTCCATTTAATACTTGCTCCATTGTAACAGCGACATTTTTTATAATTGGCGTTGGTTTTTGCATCATGTTGACAGGAACACCATTTCTAAAAACATGAATATTTGCACCAGGAGGAAAACCTCCCATTCCACCCATTCCACCAAAACCCGGCATTACACCTGGCCCAAAAGGATTGCCAAAAAATGCTGAAAATATCTCATCTACATTATGAAATTCCCCATTTCCACCCATACTATTCATTCTCATAAATGGATTATTGTTTCTTCCATCATATTCTTGCTTTTTACCATCATCACCCAATGTTTCATACGCTTCACTTATTTTTTGAAATTGGCCAATTGCCTCAACATTACCAGGATTCTTATCTGGATGATATTTTAATGATAATTTCCTGTAAGCTTTCTTTATCTCATCTTTTGTTGCCGTTTCTGGAAGGCCCAGTATACTATAAAAAGTTTCTGACATTTAATAATAATTTATTAGATAAACTTAAATACTTATTTACGAATATATATAATTTATGGACGCCAACTTATTTATTTACAAATTTCAGCCTCTTTACTTCAAAGATTTTGAAATTGACGATGAAATTATTGCTATCTTAAAGACACTTATTAGTATGAATAACTTAAACATTCTGTTTATTGGTGACATTGGTTCTGGAAAAACTGCGCTACTAAATGCACTTATTCGAGAATATTATTCTACATATAGTAGCAAAGAATATCAGGATAATATTCTACATATTAATAGCTTAAAAGAACAAGGAATTAACTATTACCGAAATGATGTCAAAACTTTTTGTCAAACGTGTTCTTCTATTAAAAACAAAAAGAAAATTGTTATTCTGGATGATCTAGATTTAATTAATGAACAAAGCCAACAAGTATTTCGCAATTGTATAGATAAATATAGCCACAACGTTCATTTCATTTCATCCTGTAGTAACATTCAAAAAGTTATTGAAAGCCTTCAATCTAGATTCACCATTATCAAAATTAAACCACTTCAAAGAGAAAATCTTTACAAAATTATGAATAAAATAAAAAAGAATGAAAATATTGTTATCAACCCTGACGCTGAAGAATTCATTCTTAATTTATGCAATAACACTGCAAAAATACTCATCAATTACATGGAAAAATTTAAACTATTAAATCAAACTATCACTTTAGAACTAGCAAATAAAGTTTGCACCAATATTAGTTTTGTTACTTTTGAACAATACAACAAATATTTAAAGGATAAAAAATTGTCGGATGCCGTAAAATTGCTTTATGATATTTACGACAAAGGATATTCTGTTATGGACATTTTAGATAACTATTTTTTATTTATAAAAGTTACTAATAATTTGAGTGAGGATGAAAAATATAAAATAATACCATTCATTTGCAAATACATAACTATATTTCATAATATTCATGAAGATGAAATAGAATTGGCACTATTTACAAATAATTTAATTCAAGCCTTCTGAGTTTATTTTGTATATATTTATTCACATTTTTTATTAAGGAATAATGTCAAGTCAAACTAGTCCTAGTGATGATAAAATTGTTTTGCTGTGTTGCGTAGGTAGATCTGGTTCAACTTCTCTCCAAAGAATTGTCAATACTATACCTAATAGCAATATTTGTGGAGAGAATCACGCAGCCATTCTTGATTTGCTGAGATTTTATCAAAATATTAAAAAAACAACGTTTGATCAGGTTGTTGGTGGTAAACGTCCAGTTGATTATGATCTTTTGATTGATAAAAAAGTAAAGCCTGCATGGTACAACTCTTATAACTACGATGAAATAGTTAATATGATTAAATTTTTAATCATGCGCATGTTTAAAGATAAAAAGGAAACCACATTGTGGGGGTTCAAAGAAATAAGATATGCAGGTGAGAATATAAATCTTATTGAAGAGTTTAAAGAGTTGTTCCCTCAAACAAAAGTTGTTGTTCTAATTCGAGAGAATGTTGCGCAGCAAGCCAAAAGTGCTTGGTTTAAAGATGACCCAAATTCCATTAATGTTATTAAAAAACAGAGCAAAAACCTTGTCGAGTTTTATAAAAAGCACAAAGACTATGTATTTTTTCTTACTTTTGAGAGAATGTTCAATAAAGCCAATATTCAGGATTTGTTTCATTTTATTGGATGCGGTGAGCATTTTGATGAAAATAAGATAATTGAAGTCCTCACAAACAAAATAGAAACATATTGATACATCTTTTTGGAAAAGTATTACAAAATTTAAAAATATAACTATAATTTAATAAGAATGTCATTGTGCAAATATAAGGATGCATTGGGAGTTCCGGGCAAAGGAATACACTCATATAGAATATTTAACATAGCCATCGCAGATGTTATTATGACTATAATTGGTGCATACATATTGTCACTCATATTTAAAACACCATTTATATATACATTAATAGCATTATTTATTTTAGGCATTATATTGCATAGAATTTTTTGCGTGCGCACCACAATAGATAAATTATTGTTTGATAAAAAATAAATTTACTTGTGAATCTTTAGAAATAAGTATAACAAAAAAATAATTTAGTTATTAAACCCAAAATACATATTTTTTATTTTTGCGTAAAAAATATATATCGCAATAATATATGTCTACTCAAATATTTAAAAAAAATGTTCCAACGGAATCACTATATTCTTTATTAGATGATATTTGTTTGAAAAATGATAAATACTACATTTTGAATAATAATTCTTATAAAAAAGGAATATTCAATAACTCTATTACAAATTTTATTGAAGAGTGTAAACCATATTATCACATTTCCAAACAAAAATATCTTGAGAGAAAATTAACATATAATAGTTTTACAACTATTTTAAGACAGATTTGCAAATTTAATAAAATAACGCACACATCACAAATCAAATATGATAAGTCAACCTACGATATTATTTACTACATTTATTTTTAATAACATCAATTAATTAAATAATTTGATGTTATTTTCTATTTTTTCTGTGATTTCGGGATTTTTTATATTTTCTCGTTTTTTTTTGGTGTTTTTTAACATGTTTTTTCGTTTTTTTTACCTTTTTTGTTTGGCCACCCCATTTACCACTTTTCAACATTTCATTCGCAAATGCACGTCTCTCTCTATCTGTTGAAAAATAATCATTTCTATATGCATCTGTTACATTTGCGCAAGAAAAATCAAATATTAATATGCGATTTGACCCTTTCTTAATGCAAAAAGTTATTATTTCTTTTAAATCAGTCACTGCTTCTCCGCTTCTACCTGTTCTTCTTCCATTTTCAAGTTCAATTTGACTCATTAAATCTGGTTGACCAGGTAAATTCAATGCTTTAATTTGCCAATCTCCATATACATTCTCTGCAGTTTCATTTTCTCTCGAATACATTTTATTAGTTATTGAACTATTTGTTGCATTAATAATAGCATAACCTTTATCAAAACTATGCAAAAAGGGCAATTGTATATCTAAATCTTCTGTTGATCCTTTTTTCTTTTTTTCAGTTGTATCCGCAAATATACTTTGCTCTGATTCACTTGCTTCTGATATTACACGATCTCTTATTTCAGAACAAAAATTAACAAGATTTGTTGAATTTAGTGTTGGAGTCTCCTGTATTTTTTTCGTTATAAAATCGTTTATTTTTTTTAAATTTTCACCCAAAATAAAATTGCAAACACTAGGTATTACCGAATTCATTTTAACTACGATCAAATCGTCTGGGAGATCATATGGAGGTTTTTCATAAACAATATAACCATGAGTAGAAATTGATAAAACTAGTGTTTTTGGCCACATTTCAACAGCTGCAGATGTTCCTTTTTTTTCTGCAACTTTAAATGCCTCTGAAGTAGTTATTCTCTCATCTAATGTATCTCTATCTGATTCAGTTTCGGTCTCTTTGTTCATTGTTATATATTAAATACATTTAATTATCTGGATAAGGTAATTTTAGTAAATTATCACCCAAAAAATTTGGTTTTAATCCCCAATAAGGCTCGCCTAAAGGTGTTTTCCAAAAAGAAACCCAATTTGGTTTTGGTTTTAATTCTACCAACATTCCTTCTTTCCCATTTGGTATGTTTGCAATTAACAAATATTTACCAATAATTGTATTTGACTCTAAAACTTGTTTTGTGGATAATCTTGCAAACCACTCATAGTGTCTGCGATTTATTATATCTTCTGCAGGAATCCAAATACCATAGGTTTTACCATATAATTTTATATAATTTGACGACATTAGATTCTCTATTTTTATAGGTTCTTCATCAATTGTTTTAGTTCCCACTTCTATTCCATCAATTAACATTATTTTTCCTGTTCGAACTCGTGCTTCGCACCATCTATCAAACTCTCCTAAAAATTCTGACGCTGCAGTATAATCCCTTGATATTGTTCTCTCCATAAAATCAATTAGTTCCATTACAACCGGAGTTTCTTTTTGCGCTCCCATGAAATGCAAATTAGGATAATATTTAAATGATGTTGATGTAATATTTCTGTCATTATTTTCACAAATAAATAATTGACCATTTTGTGTTCCTTTTTCATATAAGCCTATTAAATCATTCATACACAAGAAAGAAATTGGAACAATAACGCCACCATACATATAAATTATTTTTGTTAAAGCCAAACTTCTTACCTTATCTGATATAGGACTTGAAATATAACTCATATTAATATTCCAACCCGGAATTAATTTCTCAAATGATTTATCGTCTATTAAACAAATGTGAAATGATGAATCGCATTTTTGAATGATACTCTTAACTGTTAAATATAAGTAGGGTTGATTTAACTCGCAAGAACTTCGCGAACCAAAACTTAACCATTTTCTGGAATTATATTCATATGGAACATGAATCCATAAAATAGGTTTTGTAGTCTTACCTAAAGTTGTATCATTTAATAGATATTTTTGAATTGCTTGATAATCTTCCGAGTCTTCTTCTCTTATTCGTTTGTCCTCAAATCTTCTGTAAAAAAATCCCAATACTATCAAAATAACAAAAAGTATGATATAATTCTTAATGGAAAACATAATATATTATATTGCTATATATTTTTTTATCATTTATTGTTTTATTTTTAACTTTGTTTATCTGCGATTTTCAAAATATTCCCCCAAAAAGATTTACTATTTTGCTTTGATTGTTCAACTTGTTTTGCTAACTCATATGCTCTTTTTGACGCCTCTTGATCGTCAATTCTTGATTTATTCTTTAAGTATTCCATTGCTTGCATTTCTGATAATGGTTTTGTATCTTGGGTACTTCTATAGTTAACATATTCATTTACATTATTGAATTTTTTTACTTTATAGTAGTCTTCTTCAGTTACTGGAATTACTGACTCAGTGTGTGCTTGTTTTAAATCTTGATACGATAAATTACTAAATAAATCTGATGAAAATTCTTCTGGTGCATTATTACTCAAATTTGATCCTCCAAGATTATTAGCATAAACATCACTAATATCTTTGTGAACTACTAATGATCTGACTTGTTTCTTCTTTTTATCAAATTCTATTGCCATTTCAGCTTGAGATATTTTTTTTTCAGGTTCAACATCTTCTTCAGACCTTAACCAATCTCCATATCCTGTTTCTTCTGATTCTAAGGCTATTTTATTTTTTTCAAATTGTTCGTTAAACCAAGCATTAAAACCTTGCGGGTTTTTTAAACTTTTGTTTTTGTCAAAAAAATTTTGTAATGCTTTATTTTTGTCTTCATTTGATAAAATAGAATAATTTTCTTCTTTTTTATTACTTGACTTATTTCTAAATTCGTGAATATTATACAACACTTTATAAGCTTTTGAATAAAAAATAAAATATTTTGCCGGAAGTCTTGATTTATCTGGATGAACTTGTAAAACCATTTTTTTTGCTTGTTTTAAATCGTTTTCATCAAAATCAGAATTTATTTTAAAAAGATTCAAAATATCATCCAAATTGTAGTTGTCTATATCTAAATCTAAGTCTTCAATTGTTGCCATTTATTCATAATAAGAATTTTATTTTTATGTGAAATACACATTGTTGTATGAAAAATCAACATAGTCTGTTTCATCAACACCTTTTTTACCAAAGTTGCATTTACATTCTTCGTGAAAATGCACTTTGTAAACAACGTCATCTGGTAAAGGATAAATTGGTATAAAAAAATCCCTGTTTTCAAAAATAAAATTTCGAATCAATATTTCATTTGAATCAGGTAAAGTAATTTTTTGATTTGTTTTATTTATAACATATATTTCATATTTTTTTCCAAATTGATAATTTATGTTTTTGTGCAAATCAGCAAGTGTTTCATTTTTATTGACACATACAATTTCAGAATAACCACAACATTTTGTTATTTCAAAAATAAAATTTCTATCTGGTATACGAGATATATATTCCTTCATTTTTCTTTTATATTGATTCTTTATTCCATTTTTGGATAATTCCATTATAAATTTATTTTGTAATATTTATATCATTTTACAAAATAATTTAAGCTGTAGTTTTTGGATTTGTTACATGAACATCCACCAAATGCGCACCACATCTTTTAAAAAATGCATCTAATGCTCCGGGTTCGGCTCCTGTTACGCTATCATCTGGAATAAAAGTAGTGTTACCCTTTTTATAACAAAGTATTACAGGTATACCATTTACCATTTTTTTACTCTTAAAGTAAGCATATAAATCAAAACTTTCATCTACATCAATATCTGCACAAATAACATCGTTTGGAGATGAAGCAAAAAATCCGTGAACTACTGGGGCAATTTGTTTACAGGGACCACACCAAGTTGCCCCTAATTTTACAATAACAAGACCAGGGTTTACCTGAAGAAGCTTTAAAAACTCCTGTCTGTTTTCAAAAACGCTAATCACTTGCTTTTGCGACATTATTATAAATACATAGAAATATTTAAATCTATTCATTTATACATATTTTTAAACAATAGAAGCCATATAACATCCCTTAAAATCTTCCGGTCCACTATGTGTTAAAGATATACTTATATCTAACCAAACATCTCCTCCCAATTTTTTCCATCTACTGCAAAATAACCAATCTTCTGATAAATAATGTTCATCTTCTATAGCACAATCAAAAAATGCATAAGCATATTTATTTTCGTCTCCATTTAAAAACCCAACATCATCCGTGTATTTTAGTGTAGGTAATGCATCAATCATTTTTTCTATGACAGATCGCTTAAGCATCATAAAACCGGTTGCTAAATGTTTTATTCTACACAAATTATTTTGAATTGATAAATTATTATCAATGTAGTTGATATTATACTTTAATAAATTTGACTGGATATAATCCTCATCAGAAATTTTGTCGTTTAATTGGGAATTTCTTTTTTTGTTAAGAAGAAAGTTAACATAGTTATCTTGTCCAAGCCTGTCGAAAAAATATTTTTTCCAAGGATATGTACCCCCTACTAACTCCTTATCGGAGAGAATAAGTTTTAAAATGTCTGTTGGAGCCCAGCTAATATCACTATCAATAAATATAATATTCGTAACTTCGGGATCACTCATTGCCTTTGCAATAAGATTATTTCTTGCTCTAGTTACCAAGCTGTCATTTTTGCAAAACTCAATTTTTAAAGGAATTTTAAAATGTTCCAACATATTTTTTGTTTCAAGCAAACAATTTACATAGTTTACGTGACACATTCCTCCATAAAATGGTGTTAAAATACATAACTTAACTTTATTTATTTCTAAATATCTTTTAACTTTATCTTCTAGACTTTCTTCTGTAAAAGAGCATTGAAGGTCGCTTTCGGGAGGTACTGGTGGTGCAGGCGCTTGATTTTCTTCAGGAAACCAACACTGAGAAGATAATGCGTCATTAATATCAAATTGAATATTTTCGGCCATTATAAATAAGTATTTTGGTTATGATTTTATATTATTTTTTATAAAACAATATAAATTTAGATTTCATTTTTATCAATTATTACATTTGTCGATATATTTTTAATTATTTTATTAAGCTCTTCTGGTTCGCCACCATTTGCTTCTGATACTATTTTTAAATATTTATCGCTTTTTTTATTAGAAGAATCGTTGTAACCTTTATTTTCTTTTGCCCATTCTCCAACTTGTTTTGCGTTTCGTATTGAAACATGACGAATTGCACGTGTTATTTTCTTTTTATCTGTATCTTCTTTTTCCCAAGTATCATTATCTTTCACATAAAGTGTTTCTCTCTTTGCGTCGCTGCAATGAATTGGTCTTTTACATACATCTAATTGTTTTAAACCATTAATAAATATCCTTGATATTCCATTTACATATCCTAATTCGGCTGTTTTTTCCAAATCTTGAAGTTGTAGTTGGAGAGAATTCACAAAATCCATAATATTTAATGCATCTTTACATTTTTCATTCAAAAATATATTCATATTAAATTTATTATTATTTGTATTATTAATTGTAGTTATTTTTGTTTCTTTTGCCAAGTCAAGTAGTTGTTTTTGAAGGTCTGCATTTTGTTTATTTTGTTCTATCATCATTTGTTTGAATTCTTGATTTTGAGTTACTAATTCCATATTTTGGTTTATTAATTTGCATATAACTTCATTATCATTGCCTTTTAACTCATGTTTTATTTCTTCATCTTTTAAAGATATATATACATTACATTTTTTATTGTGCTTCCAAAGCCCACTTCGCTGTTTGTATATTCTTGAACAAAATTCACACTCAAATACATCAGGCATTTTTTGCTCTTTTTGCGCATTTTTCAAATCTAAATCGGTTTCCATGGTTTCCATTTGGTTTCCATTTGCCCTTTTTTTGTGTTTACGTGTCAATAAATGAGAATTGTAATTACTTTTCTTATAGCATTCAAAGTCACAAATACCACAATTATATTTTTTGGCATTATCTGCATTTTTTTCGGTTTCCATTGTTTCCTATATTGGAAATAGATAAAAAATGCCTAAATAGTTTTTCATTGAAAATATATTTTTGAAAATTTTTTCAATCACAATTTTTTTAAAGAAAAAAATGAAAATAAAGCATTATGCTCTAAATTGACTTTTTTAAAAAAATAAGAATTTGAAAAAGTCAAAAGTATTTTGGAAAGTCAAAAATGGACAAAAATAAATGTCCAAAATCGAGAATCCCAAAAAAGTTTTGAAAATCAATATTTTTTCTTTAAGTTCTAATATATTTATTTTTAAGTGGGCTTAAAGACCCGAGAAAGCAAATATATTATTTAAAGTGGCTTAAAGACCAGCCTAACATTCCTGGGCTATAGCTGTTTTGTTTTCTTTGATAAATTCTTCCAATTCATCAATGTCTATTTCCGGTAATTGAACATGTGATTCCCAAAAATATTTACAATAAGCCCAAATAAAATCACAATCCGATTGATACCAAGACCCATGTTTTTTTATTAATTTATCATACAAATCTCTTGGAAGAAGTTCAAGACTTGCCTTAGGTAATACATAACACAATTGCACTATGGGGGCAACCGGATTTGCTGGCTTGAACTTAACAAATTCTGTTTCAAAATATGGGACATATTTTATCAAATCGGACAATAATGGAGGATAGCTATAGTTGTAAGACCACCTCCAGTCTGGACAACCAGTAGTATAATATTTCATAGTCCACTCAAGTCCGGATAAATAGTTTAAACATATTTGTTTTTTACGCTCTTCATCAACATTTATATCCATATTAAAAAGAGCTTTATAGTATCTTGATTGCCAATTGTCCTTGAATGGATTAATATATTTTTCAAGTTCGCGCTCATATGTTGGCACCGCATCAAACTTTTTGTAAATTTGCTCTGATGTTTCAGTTGGATAATGCATTTTTTCTTTTCGATCTCTTGATTTCATTTCAGTTTGGATGTGTTGCTCTTCTAAGCCTGCCAAAAACTGAACAATCTTTCTTACATTTTTCCAATTAATTGTTTTACCATCGGTTAATATTTCATTCGAATCTCCTATTGTGGCTTTGTATGCATTTAACATTTTATCTACGCCACCAGTTCGAATATTTATAGATGGAAAATGGGGCATAAAATCATTACCTAAGAAAAAACAAAGAAAAATATAATCATACGTTCTATTTTTCCCCTTACTATTTCCATTATTCATTGTTTCACTTACAATCTTTGAAAATTCTGGTATGTCCAATAGATAAGTTTCATTTGGCAATAAAGAGCTATCAATAGATTGAATAAAATGAGGAGTTTCTCTAAAAAGATAAATTTGATTATTAACAGGTAAATGATTCATTGAAAGCATAATAAGATCTGCGTCAAGGCCATACACAATATTTGTAGAATCCTTTGTAACAAAGTTAGAGTTTCTAATAAAATCAAAAATCTTATGCTCTCCTTCTCCTGCTGTGTCTGTTGTCGAAACAAAAATATCATTTACATTGTATTTTTCTTTGTGTTGTGCAAAATGACTTGAAATAATTTTATTTAAAGAATGCATGAATTTTGTACCAGGAGTAATCGAAGTAGTGTTAAAAGGATCGGCTTTTTTTGTCTTATCAATTTGTCTCATAATTACACCTTGATACCATGATTTATAACGTCGATCTCGTTGCTGATCTAATTTTGCAACTGGTGCAACGCCGTCAAATGCAATATAAATAATATTATTTGGATTAATTAAAGAAATATACTCATCAATTTTTGCAATAACTTTGTAAATAATTGATGTTGCAATAGAGTCGGTTATAGTATCTATGTCAATATTGTGCACACAATCGTATATAATAGAATTACTATCAAGAAAAAAATTATTAACAACCATATCATTTTGGCAAAGTCTTCGTATAATTTCGGGGTGATTTTTAACAATGTAACTAAAATAAGCTGGTATTCCCATTGAGTTTAACTAATATGACGTTATATGTTTAATATGTTTGCTAATATATTTATAATCGTGCATCATGAGAACCCCAAAAATTTAATTGTGGGTAAATATAGAAAAAAACAAATATATATAAATAATAATGACAGAAAAAAAAATTAAATCAACAAAACATTCTATAGAAGTAGTTTTATTAGTTAACAAGAAAATGGCATTTTTTCAAGATGTCATACAAAGAACAATATTACACGTTCACAAAAACAAGATGTATGATATTTTAGGAATAAGTGATGTAAGTACGTGCATTAATGTTTTGAATGATTTAAGTGATAAAATTAAAGATTTTATCAAAACCATGGATAGTGTAACTACGGACACTTTAATAAATAATCTTCAAACTATTAATAATGATTTATCAACCATTTTAAAAAATTATGGTACAGAGTTGCTAGACGATTTACTTTCTATTTGTTTTGGCTCAAATAGTTCTTATTATCAACAAAATAATGAAACAGATATAAATAAATTTGACTTATTAAGAAAATATTTTCATCCAACGGGTTATAAAGTAGCAAATGTTAAAAAATCAGAAAGTAATGATGGACAAGAAGATGCAAGTATAACAGAAAAGTCTAAAAATTTGGATTGTTATGATATTTCTTTAAGCGTGAAACAATTTCATACTAAAGTGTATGGAATTAAAATATTCTTTTATAATTCATCTTTTAAAAAAAATCTAATGATTTATGGAATTTTGGATGATGTTATTATAGATTTTTTGAACAATGACTATTTATCTCATAAGATGTTTTTAATTAAAGAAAATATACCGAAAGATCCAGAGTTTCATAATGAAACTTTTGAATGTTTTCTCTCAGCATTAACGTTAAAGGATTATTTAATTTTCAATCATACTGAAATATTCAGTAAGTATGTTGGATTTTTAAGTAATGTTAATGTGTTGAAACAGCGAGCTCTTTCTGTTATGATAAGAGACTTTACGCAAAGTGATTTATATTCAAAAAGATCAACACTAATTCAATTACTTATAAAGTCGTGCAAAAATTATGACAATCAATATTTGGCATATTTGTTATATGATCTTCTTTCAAATGATTCGAATGGAAACGTGGATACTCAAGAACAAACAATTTTGTTTGATAGTTTTCCTTGGTCAATTAAAAAGTTTTTTAGAGATGCAATGAAAAGAACAATACAATACACAAATGATTTAACTAATTTTGATATGAATAAAATACCATTAGAACAGCAAATATGTTTATTAAAGGCCAATGATAACGTTAAAGAAAAGGCAATGATGAAGTTAAAAGAAGTAAAAGCAAAATCAGAAGATTCTGGCTCAAAAGCTAGACAATATTTGGATGGATTGTTAAAAATACCATTCAGTGTTTATAAAAGAGAACCAGTATTAGATAATATGATAGAAATAAGAAATACTTTTAATGAGGTTGTTAAAAATAAAGAAATTAAAAATAAAATGGAATTAAATGACAACGCAAAAGATCGTTATACTAGTATTGAAATAATTAAATGTTTAAATAAATATAATGCATTGCCAAATTTAACAAATATTTTAGATGACGTTTCAAAAGTTAAAAGAGTTTTAACGTCTGGAGATAAAAACGTAATTATATCTAATGTGTTAAAAATAAATGAGTTAATAAAAAAAGAAAAATTGAAAGTACCTAAGTTAACACATTCTAGTAAAAACAAAAGTGACATAAAAAAAGACATTGAATTATTTGTTGACACTTTTTTTGATAAAAATCCAGAAATTTTAAAAAACTTATTAGTTACCGGCTCTGAAAATTTAAATTCAGAAGATAAAAATATTAAAAAATTAAATTCTCATCTTTTGAATATTAAAAATTATATTTCAGATGTAAAGGTAACGTTAGATAAGGCGGTTCATGGTCATGATAACGCTAAAAAACAAATTGAGAGAATCATTGGACAATGGATAAACGGCGAGCAAGATGGTTATTGTTTTGGGTTTGAAGGTCCTCCCGGCGTTGGTAAAACCTCGCTAGCAAAAAGAGGTTTAGCAGACTGTTTAAAGGATGAAGAAGGAAAGAGTCGTCCTTTTGCAATGATACAAATGGGTGGTGATAGTAACGGAAGCACACTTCATGGTCACAATTATACTTATGTTGGATCGACGTGGGGAAGCATTGTTCAAATATTAATTGATAAGAAATGTATGAATCCAATTATTTTTATTGATGAGTTGGATAAAATAAGCAAAACAGAGCATGGCAAAGAAATAATCGGCATTCTGACGCATTTATTAGATCCAACACAAAATGATTGTTTCCAAGATAAATATTTTACTGGAATAGACTTAGATTTATCAAAAGCATTATTTATTCTTTCGTATAATGATGTAGAAGTAATTGACAAAGTTTTATTGGATAGAATTCATAGAATAAAATTTTCTAATTTATCTTTGGAGGATAAATTAATTATAGCAAATACACACATTTTACCCGAAGTGTACAAGAAAATGGGATTAGAAGGTATTATAAAAATAGATGAAGATGTGTTAAAGTTAATTATTGAAGAATATACATCGGAACCAGGTGTTAGAAAGTTGAAAGAAATTTTGTTTGAATTAGTAGGTGATATAAACTTGGTTGTTTTAAAAGAAACGAGCTACGAAGGAGATTTACCAATTCACATTTCGAGAGAAGACATAAAAAATAAGTATTTGAAAAGTAAACACGAAATAAAACATAAAAAAATACATGTCACTAATAAAATAGGGCAAATAAATGGGATGTGGGCAAATGCAATGGGGCAAGGTGGTATTATTCCCATTCAAGTTAAATATTATCCGGCCGATGATTTTTTAAAATTAAAATTAACTGGAATGCAAGGAGATGTTATGAAAGAGAGCATGAATGTAGCATTAACTCTTGCTTGGGATTTAACGCAAAAAAAGAGAAAGGAGGAAATAAAAGAGGAACATTTAAGTATTTTAAGCGGGGTGCATATACATTGTCCTGAGGGAAGTGTGCCTAAAGATGGACCTTCGGCTGGAACAGCTATTACAACATCTATATATAGTTTATTTAATAATAAAAAAATTAGACATGATGTGGCTATAACAGGAGAGATTTCTCTCGATGGTATAGTTACAGAAATAGGAGGATTGGATCTAAAAATTTTGGGTGGAATAAAAGCTGGAGTAAAAGAATTTATTTATCCAACTGAAAATAAGAAAGATTTTGATTCTTTTATGGAAAAATATAAAGATAGTGATCTTATTTTGGATATAAAGTTCCATCCCGTAACAACTATTGAAGAAGTATTTGAAATAATCTTTGAAAAGTAGGAAAAATTAAAGGTTTATAATAATAAAATAATTGTTATTATTATATATATGACAAAATCAAAAAATACAAAAATGAGTGGTGGACAAGTAGCCCAGGAACCAAATACTCCTGCTCCCAGTGAATCAAATGCGGGTGGAAAAACGTTTATTCTTTCTCAACCATTAAATTTTATTTTTTTCTTGTCCTTTTTCTCTCCAATTATTCTTGTTATTTTAATAGTTTCAATGTCCTTTTTATTTCAAAATTTTAAGGGATTGATATATCTTGGATTTATTTTAGGGGTAGCAATAATTAGAAGATACGTTTTAGAATTTTCAGGTTCGCCAGAGTTAAAAGCGGATGGAACAATTTGCACAGCAATACAATTTAGCAAGTATGGCAATACAACATTTAGCACCTTTATATTTGCATTTACTCTAATGTATTTATGCATGCCAATGTTTCAAAATGGGTCTGTAAATTGGATAATTTTCTCAGGGCTTTTATTTTATATATTTTTGGATATAGGAATTAAAGCATACGAGGGTTGCATATCTTTGTCAAAAAATGCATCAACAATTTTTATTGATTTATTAGCTGGTATGAGTTTGGGTGTTTTATTTTCAACAATAATGTATGCGACGGGAAATGGTAAATATATGTTTTTTAATGAAACATCAAGCGACAAAGAAATTTGCAGTATGCCAAAAAAACAGACATTTAAATGCGCTGTATACAAAAATGGAGAACTAGTAAACTAAAAAATAATAATTAATACTACTTTTAATAAACTTGTATTAATTTAATAATAACCAGTTCTCCGGAAGACAAACATATGTATAATAACTTTTTTTACCTTTATATTTATATTCGTCATTTGAGACGCTAAATTTTTCTACTTTTACAGAGCCATGGTTTTTTTGTTTGTTTCTGTCTGTATACAAAATATCTGGTCTGGAATGTATAATGAGTTGATCATTTATAGTTTTTGATTCGTCTGAATCATCATAAACAACGGCGCCGTGTCCTTGGTCATTGATATCGTCCTTGTATCTTGCCAAAAGTAATGTGCCTTTTGGATATCTCTTTTTCATATCAAATTTTTCAAGTTTCTTTTGTTGAAATAAATAAAGCCACCAAGCACCTGTCCCACCTGGATAATTTTTATAAAATTCTTTGTATTTTCCTTTAATGTTTCCATTTAACCCAGGAATGTTCAAACCAGCTTCTCTCCTCAATAAATTTATAAAACCGATACACACAATGGATTTGTCATTTTCATTTATTTCGTTTGATGACGGCGCTGGTGTGTTTTCGCACCAAAATTTATCCGTACCATTGAAAGAATCTACTTCTGGATCGTACCACCTAAACGGACTCCCGATTAATGAAGTAGCATATTTTAAAATTGCATTAATTTTGGTTTGCGCCATTTTGATTTTTGGTTTGTTTTATTAAGTTCATCAAAAAGGAGTTTCAATTTTTTTTGAAAGTTCAACTCAACTTTTTGAATATAAATTTTATATTAAATGAGCGCACGAAAACTTTAGTTCTGCTTATGTGTAAATAAATATAAATATAAATATAAAGCTATTATATTAATATTTATAATGGAAGAATTTATTAAAGGAGCATCATATTGTTTTGTTGGAGACTTAGCTTTTGTAGAAAATAATTTGATAGACATAAAGTATTTGAGTAATAATTATATATTACTTGGTAAATTTATTGAATATGTGGGTTATGTATATGGATTTGACTGGATGCAAGATGCCAAGGCAAAGTTTGAATTTGGAATATTATCAAAAGGTTATTATGATAAAATTAAACCTCTTTGTTAATAACTTCGCTAGAATTTATAGTGGAGGAATCTTCATTTGAAGAAGGTGGTTGTGGAGGAGCAGGAGGTAGTATTGATGGTTGAACAAAAACAGGCGTTTCTACAAAAAAATGAAAGTTATTAGAAAGCCATCTTTTGAATTCCGAAAGAACCCGCTGTCTTTGAAAGCTTTCAGTTAATAGTTTCATATTTCCACGCGTGTTGTAAACTTGAACAAAATTGTTATATACAAAATTTAAATTTTTTCTTTTATATATTTCCAATGAGTCTGTATGAAAAGTTGGTTTTCTTTTTCTAACGTTGACTACATTATGGAAGACGTATAATATATTTTTAAGATCAGTTTTTGTTTTTAAAGCAGAAACATTAACTTTTGCTAAAAAACGACTGGCGTGATCAGCGCAATCGGGACAAGGTAATGAATTACATATTCTGTAAATTTGACCAAAAAGCTGCATTCCAATGGTTTGATATCCAGTCTCCGTTATTTTTTCTGCAAGGGTATGTAATAACGTCCAAGTTGGTGGGCCCCATTTGTTTGGTGACATAATATAATTGTTAAAGATAATAAATATAAAGACTTTTCGAAAAATACATATAATGAAAAAATATTCCGTAGAAGGAAATATAGATTTTTATAGTGAACTATACAAATCCCTAGATGAAAGTGAATTGAAAGACAATGAAACAGATAAGGACTTGTGTCTAATAAGTAATATGCCTTTAGTTGAAAATTATGTTACATTAGAATGTAAACATAAATTTAATTATGTTCCTCTATTTAAAGACCTGGTAAATCGTAAAAGCAAATTAGCGTCAATGGATATCCAAAATCTTAAAGTAAATGAGATAAGATGTCCGTATTGTAGAAATAAAGAGTCAAATTTGTTGCCTTATTATGAAAATATGGGAGTTGATAAAGTACATGGTGTAAATTATATTGATGAAAGCAAAATTGTTATTACTCATTCTAGTGCATCATCATATTTTAGTGGAACTTGTAGTTTTAAGGCAACAATGCCTGACAATACTGAACTTTGTTGTCATAGCACGTATGTTTGCAGTTTTGAAGACGGAAAAGATTATTGTCATAGTCACATAAGAATGTTGCAAAGACAAGCCCTTAAAAACAAATTGTTAGCAAAAAAGGCAGAAGAGAAAAAGTTGAAAATGGAGGCTAAGTTAAAAGAGAAGGAGGAAAAAATAAAAATGAAGGCAGAAGCTAAGCAAAAAGCAAAGGAAGAAAAAGAATCTAATAAAAAAATAAACAAAAAGGTTAAACTAACAGAGGTATCAGGAGATGAAAATGTGATTATTTATTCGGAAAATGGATGTAAACAAATTTTAAAAACTGGTCTTAGAAAAGGGCAAATGTGTGGTTGTAAAATTGCAAACGAAAATTTTTGTAAGAGACATACAAATGTAGAAAAGACCAATTAAATAATTGATAATAATAATTTAAAATTAAAGTTATTATTATATCATACAAAGTTATGGAGACAAAAGAAGAATTAGTAAATAGTGTCAAAGAATGGATTAAAATGGATAATGAAATTGCAAAACTTAAGGCTGAAATAAAAGACCGAAATGTAAAGAAAAAAACCTTGACCGAATCTTTAATGAGTGTTATGAAAAAGAATGAAATTGAGTGTTTTGACATAAATGGAGGGGCTTTAGTTTATAAAAAAAATACAATAAAAAAACCAATAAGCGGAAAAACACTTTTAGCTGCTTTGCAAAAATATTATGCAAATGATCCAAAAATTGCAGAAGATTTAACAAAACATGTATTGGATAACAGAGAAGAAAAGGTGAAAGAAACTATTAAGCGTAAAATAGATAAATAATTATTAATAAAATAGTATAAATGTTTCCAAGTAGTATAAATAAAAGAGTTAGAAAAGCTATGTCACAAGAAACTAACACAAATAATGTTGAAATGGTTGAAACTTTTGAAAAAGATTATGAAATTGATGAAAAAGAAAGTGATGAATTTTACAAATATGTAAATGGTGAAGATGATGTTTATATTGAAAGAGTGAATGAAAATGAAAAATATGTAAGTTATAAAGCCATTGACTATTTAGAAAAGAATGATCCAAATATAGATGAAAATACTAATGTTTATATTTGCGCATACACATTAAATAAAAATGGAAAGTATCCTTTTCTAGGATTTGTTATGAAAAAATACCCAAATTATCTTTTTGATGATATGTTGACATTTCCCTGTTTCACTTATATGGGAAAAAAATCTATTTTAGATGAATGCAATTCAAAAATGGATGAAATGGTGGGATTGTATGACGAAAAAAAGAAATACAATTATACAGGTTATTTTTGTGAAGATGAAAATTTGTATGTTTTTTATGACGTTAGTGAGTATAGTATAGAATTGCAAGAGTTGTATAGAGATGATCCTATGTGGTTGGTTATTGTAGATGAAATTTTGAATCATAGACATGTTTGCAACTTTCCTATCCACTCTCAAGTAACAGATTTTTTTTCAAAACACATTGAAATGTGTATGTTGTACGACAAAGACGAAAATCTTATAGAAATGCCAGTGGTCTGTTATAATGGTGTGCACGAGAGTAAATTAAAATTTACTGGCATTTTTGGTACATCAAAAGAAGAAAACGACGGATTAGTAGGTCCATACTATTATTTTACAAGTTACAACAAGTCAATTGAATCTGGTGGATGGTCAAAAAATAAGTCGGTTGAGTTTAGAAATGAAAAAAAAATAACAGAAAATGAGATGGGAAAATATAATAAAGGTGGTATAGTTCGTTTTGCAATTTTTATGGGAGACACATATGTTGCTTTAAATTATCCAAATGATGATACAGACAATTCAGAATTTAAAAAACAAATTTTAAAAGAAAATAATAGTTCTATTGAAAGACAAACAACACGAATAACGGATTATGATGGCAAATGGGCGGATCTGCACGATAGCATTTACATTGGAAAGTTAGAGTTGGATGATGGTAGAATATTAAAAGATGCGCCATATTGGGTTGTAAAAGACTATAACCAACAGGTTCCTATATCGTATCATTATATTGACAAAAGAACATTAGGAAATACTTGGGATGAAAATGGTGAATATTATATAAAATAATTATATTTATTTCTTCTATAAATATAATAATATATGTCAGCAGCAAGAATTATAACAATAATAGGGTTAGCGATAATCTTTTTTTATACAATCATTCAAATACTTAAATTTTATGGCGTCAGTTCAAGTGTATATGGAACTTATTTATTATTTTATGCAACAATGATACTTTCAATACTTGTGTTACCTAATTCAGATCCGGCTTTATAAATAATTTATACATTAAAAACATTGTCTTGTTTATTATCTTGTATTATATTTTTAAGTGTTTGCATGTCTAGTTTATCTTTTAGCTGATCTAAAATTTCTTCTTCTGTTGGTGGACGTTTGTTGTGGATTAAAAACAATTTGCACCAGTCCTTAACCATTTTTTTATTTTCATCTAAAGTTTTATCTTTTAATGCTATTGTCTCTTTAATTTTCTTTTCATTATTGTCAAGTTCAATAAACATTTTGGAGGCATCATTCCATTGATTAATACTTTCTCTTGTTGGTATTAATTTATCGCATATTTCAGGTTGGAATATCATCTTTTTAATATCCTCAGTGTCTAGGATATGTTTAAATGTCTTTTTAAATTCTGCAACTACATAGTCAGGAATAGAAGGACTTGTTTCCATTAATCTATCAAATTCTTCTTTACTCATTTTAATCATTTGGTTTACATGGACTCTCTCGTCTGGGTGTTTTGCAAGTTCTATTTTAATATTTCTATAGAATTTATCCCATGCAATACCACTGACTCTGTGAGCTTCACTAAGTTGGGTAATTTTTAAGAACTGCTGAACAGTAGAAATAATTCCGGCTATGATGTTTAATCCTCCGACAACCATTGCATAATAATTTTGGTAATCAACTGGAACTCTCGTTTGAGCAAAGTTAGCAGTTCCAGTAAGTGTTGATAAAACAATAACAGGAATTGTATATAACCCATTCATAAATGAAAACCATTCATGCGCTCTTGAGTGCAACCATCTATAACACATAGCTTTATCTGCCCATTCAATAAATATTTTTTCATGATCAATGGTCCATTTAGCTTCTGAATGTGGTGTATTAATGTTAGTATTAGAATCATCATTTATCTCTGACATTTTATAATAACACGATAAAAATATTTCTAAAAAAAAATAAATTCGTTTATTGTATAAAGTTTTGAATGGAGAATAAGATTAACAATCTTAAGAGGGACTTTGTAAAAGTAATAGATGCAACAAATAGAGTTACAAGTATTTTTGAAAAATTGGAAGTAAAAATAGCAAATATTACTGCTTTTTACGTTGATTTGATAAATAAAAATAAAGATAAGATGTATTTATTTGGTTTAGACTCCTTTCGTTTTCAAATTGCATTATTAGATAGAGAACACGACGAGACAAAAATTTTTTTTAAGGTTGTTAATAATAGAATTTATTGTGAGTATTACAAGTTTTGCAAAAAGATGTGTGAGTATATTTCTGAAAATTATACTGAACCAAATTTAATTAACATTTCAAAAGCTATTAATGAAACTGATTTGCCAGCATATGATTCCGTAGATCCAGTAAAAGAATATGGATTGTGTTTCGTATTAACAATACATGATAATATAATAGAGTTGTTAAAATGTTTGCATAGTCATTTATTGAATAAAGAACATGAGTTAAAAGATCACTCAACAAAACGAACGATGGGTCTAAACATAGACAATTTTGTGTTTACATTTGTTTATAACAATTCGGTTTTGAGAGACAAAATAAGAATGTTTTTGGACTACATGGATTTTTTCCATAAAATGCATTTAAAAAATTTGAATCTTATAGAAAAAAAATTAGAATTAATGATGAGTGAAATTAATAATGATTTAAATTTAGATGGAAATGAAAATAGTGAAATCAGAAATAAAAAGGAAAACGATGAAATTTCTACAGATACAGACTCAGTCTCTTCTTTTGGTGGAAATGGATCAAGTATAAAAGAGAAAAAGAGAGAAAGAAGTCCTAAAAAAAAAGACTTAGAAGTGACGCCTAAAATAAATATATTTTTTAAGAAAAAAGAGAATGATAACGAGATATTGGATGAAGCAGCATTGAAAGAAAATGAATTAATGAGTAAAGAAGATAAATTCAATGCTTTTGTAAATTCTATAGCAAGTGATGTTGAAAAATTATTAAAGTCAGATAATATTGAATTAAAAATTCAAGAAAATAAGAAAAATAAGAAGAAAAAGACAAAGAAATGAATGTGGCTTCTTTAAGTAGGTTTTGTAATATATAATAAAATTGAACTAAAGATAATGTTTTATATTAAAGTATAACTTAAAGATGGAGAAGCGCCTAAACAAAAAGATAGAAACTTATATTAGTGAATTTAAGGATAATATTCGAGAAAAGGCCACGCAAATGGGTCTTACAAAGAATGATCAGAATAATCAGCTTTTGCAATTTATATTTGATTATGAGAGGTTGTCTTTGCAGAAGGACGATTTTCAAAAACGAAAACGCGTTAAGAATGTCGTTCCTTTCTTTGATAGATGTTGTGCAAAGAGGGCTAGCAATGAGCAGTGCACTAGACGAAAAAAGGATGGTAGTGAGTATTGTGGTACTCATATGAAGGGAACGCCTCACGGCATGATTGACGCACAAGAAGAGGCAAAGCCAACGACTCAGAAGGTTGAGGTTTGGGCGCAGAACATTCAAGGAATAGTGTATTACATTGATAAGTTTGGAAATGTTTACCAAGCGGAGGATATTGTTGTAAATAAACAAAACCCTGCAATTATAGCCAAGTACGTTAAGAATGGTGATGTTTTTACAATTCCTGAATTTGGAATTTAAAATATATTGACATAAAATATGAGCGGAGTTGTTGATACATTTGGAGACTCTAATGATCACGTTCTTTCATTAATAGAGTTGATTGAGAGAAAACCTAAAAAAAGAAGTATTTTTTATTACTGGTGTTATTGTTTTTTAAAATCTAAATATGCAGATTACAGGTGAATATTTTCAAAAACTTTATTTATGATTATTAAATTTTGGGAAATTCATTTCAATTTTTTTTTAAATAGTAAAAATTTTTGTATACTAAAAAAATGACTATAAATTATAATACATTTTTTAAATATAGGAGGGGCTTGGGGAACCTTGGTTCCCCGAATTTTCAGTAAATAAAAAAAATAGAGTGTGTAAAAAAAAATTGAAATGAATTGTGGTGGTGTAGATGAAAGTAAATAAAGTGAATCAAGATATTAAAAATGTCAAGTCAAATCGTAATTTCGTCAAT
>Ga0214921_10000470_pt1 | contig 74951 bp, 78 predicted proteins | sample LL1505_MetaG_FD_177992 | JGI IMG/M metagenome (GOLD analysis project Ga0214921, IMG submission 177992) | Freshwater microbial communities from Lake Lanier, Atlanta, Georgia, United States - LL-1505 | ecosystem: Environmental > Aquatic > Freshwater > Lake | place: USA: Georgia | collected... | reverse complement strand
TAGGAACCTATTTTGTGCGATTGGTAAACGCCGAAGGCATTGCAGGAACACAACGCATCGTGGTACTGTAATAACGTTAGGTTTAGGGTTAGGAAAAGGGGTGGCAACGGCTATCCCTTTTTCTTTTGCATGCAAAAATGTTGGATCTCTCCGAACAGCAGGTGGGACTTTTGCACGAGTTGATATCCTGCCTTGGTGTAGAATGTCAAAGCAACCTCGCGCGCATGGAGGATGATTTCCTTTTTGCCTTGCCTCCAAGCTTCGATTTCAAGGGCCGCCATGAGCATCGCTCCAATCCCTTTCCCTTGCGCCATAGGGTCCACCGCCATGTAACGAATTTGCCCTGTTTCCGCATCCAAAGCATCCAAACGCCCTACACCCAGAATGCAATCACCTTCAAAAACCGCCAAATGGAATCCCTGGTCTTCCAAGGCATCTCTTTCGGAGCCTATAGGTTGGTTCCACGGAGCCCGAAGCACCTGATAACGCAGCATAAAATAAGCTTCCCATTCCTTTTCAGTAATAGGTGTTTTTATTTCCATTGAAAGGCAATTTGTGAAACCCGACGTGTTGGTGTGTCGCCTTGAAGTTCCTCGCGCACCAAGGCTTGTGCCTTCGGATTTACGAACACCTCATCCATGGTTTTTATACGTCCCATGGGAATGAAAGCTTGCAACATATCACGCTCCAACTCATCCACGGAAAGTTGGGCTACTGCCGCTTGAACGATTTCATACAGTGCTTTTCTATGTTTAACCCGGCTCACGTTGTTATGGAAACGAGGGTCTTCGGGTATTTCAGGAAGTTTGAGCAAAGTGCAGAACTTTTGAAATTGTGGGTCGGAGCCAATGGCAAAAACCACCTTTTTATTATCTTTTGTGGCAAAAACCTCCCCGTAGGGCGCTATGTTGGGATGTAAACTTCCGAGGGGCTTTGGCACCATGCCATTCATCAAGAAGGCCGAGGCTTGATTTACCAAACTGCATACCGCTGCATCGTAGAGCGAAACACTCACGGAGCGTGCCTCGCCGTGTTTCTCGCGCCACAAAAGGCCCAACAACAAAGCCTCCTTAAGCTGATGCGCCGCCAAAACATCCACCATCGCAATGGGCATTTTCAATCCTTGGCTATCCGGTTCTCCATTCATGGCCATGTACCCCGCTTCGGCTTGCAGGATCAGGTCGTAGGCCACGCGATCCGAATCATCCCCAAAACCGGTGATTCTTCCGATGATGACGTTGGGATTGAGGACTCGGATATCGGAATCCAGGAGCTTGAATTTTGCGTAATCGCTGGGCTTGAAATTCATCACGAGAAGATCTGCCTGGAGGAGTAAGGCATTGAATTGTGCTCTGTCTTCTTGAAGGTTCAGATCCAAGGCAATATATTCCTTTCGGTAGTTGATGCTTGAAAAATAACTGGTAACCTCGTGCTTTTCTCCTGGAATTCTCCATGTCCTGGTTGAATCCCCGTGAAGCGGGTGTTCCACTTTATATACTTTGGCCCCAAGTTCTGCGAAAAAGGTAGCCACGGAAGGTCCGGCGAGCACCGTGGACAAATCCAATACCGTGAGGTCGTTCAACATGATTCAAAAGTACAAAAACGAGGCAGGTAAAAAAAGCCACAGGTAAAGCGAAACATCTGCTCAAATATGATACTTTTGTAAAAAATTTCAACACGATGGTATTCGATTTAGCAATGATTCAACGGGTTTACAGCCATTTTCCTTCACGGATAGCCGCAGCAAGGGCTATTTTGAATAAACCCCTCACGCTTACCGAGAAAATTCTTTATGCCCACTTGTGGGATGGCGCTGCGCAAGTCGCTTACGAGCGTGGAAAATCGTATGTTGATTTTGCTCCAGACCGGGTAGCCATGCAGGATGCCACTGCGCAAATGGCGCTTTTACAATTCATGCAAGCAGGGAAAAAACAAGTAGCAGTACCTTCTACGGTGCATGCAGACCACCTCATCCAAGCGCGTGTAGGAGCGAGTAAAGATTTGCAAGAATCCTTAAATCAGAACAACGAGGTATTCAATTTCTTGGCCTCGATTTCGAACAAATACGGGATTGGTTTCTGGAAGCCAGGTGCAGGAATTATTCACCAAGTGGTTTTAGAAAATTATGCTTTTCCCGGAGGTTTGATGATTGGTACCGATTCGCACACGGTAAATGCCGGCGGTTTGGGCATGATTGCGATTGGTGTGGGAGGAGCCGATGCGGTGGACGTAATGGCAGGAATGGCCTGGGAACTTAAGTTTCCCAAATTGATTGGTGTTCGGTTGACGGGTAAACTCAACGGTTGGACCTCTGCGAAAGATGTCATTCTTAAAGTGGCGGACATTCTCACCGTTAAAGGCGGAACCGGCTATATTGTGGAGTATTTCGGTGATGGTGCAGAGTCGCTTTCTTGCACCGGAAAAGGAACGATATGCAATATGGGGGCTGAAATTGGTGCCACGACATCAACGTTCGGTTACGATGAATCAATGCGTCGATATTTGAATGCTACAGGGCGGAAAGACGTCGTTGCGGCAGCGGATGCTATTGCCGAACACTTGACCGGAGACCCGGAAGTATATGCGAATCCTAAAGACTATTTTGACCAATTGATCGAAATCAACCTTTCGGAGTTAGAACCGCACATTAACGGTCCTTTTACTCCTGATCGCGGTACGCCGGTATCGAAAATGCGTCAAGAAGCAGAAGAAAACGGCTGGCCCACGAAGGTGGAATGGGGTTTAATTGGTTCTTGTACAAATTCATCCTATGAAGATTTAGCGCGTGCTGCTTCGATTGTGCAGCAAGCTGTGGCACATGGCGTGGTACCGAAAGCAGCATTCGGAATCAATCCTGGCTCGGAGCAGGTTCGTTATACGGCAGAACGTGACGGCATATTGGCGGACTTTGAAAAAATGGGGACGAAAATTTTCACGAACGCTTGCGGTCCGTGCATTGGGCAATGGGATCGTGCCGGTGCGGAGAAAGAGGAGAAAAACACCATTGTGCATTCCTTTAACCGCAACTTTTCGAAGCGCGCCGACGGCAATCCGAACACGCATGCTTTTGTTACCAGTCCTGAAATGGTAGCGGCCTTGGCCATATCCGGCGATTTAGGATTTAATCCCCTTACCGATATGCTGACTGGTAGCGATGGTGTTGCTTTCAAACTCAACCCACCGATGGGTGACGAATTACCGCAGAAAGGATTTGCGGTGGAAGACAACGGATATCAAGGTCCTGCAGCGGATGGAAGTAGCATTGAAGTACTTGTTGCTCCTGATTCGCAACGCTTGCAGTTGTTGGAGAATTTCCCTGCGTGGAATGGAGACAATATTACGGGTGCTAAGTTATTGATCAAAGTGAAGGGAAAATGCACGACGGACCATATTTCTATGGCGGGGCCCTGGTTGAAATACCGTGGGCATTTGGACAACATATCCAACAACCTGTTGATTGGGGCGGAAAATGCCTTTAATGGCAAAGCAAACCATGTTAAAAATCAACTTACAAACAGCTATGGAGAAGTGCCTGCGGTACAACGGGCTTACAAAGCTGCTGGAATGGCTTCTGTGGTGGTGGGCGACCACAATTATGGAGAAGGATCCTCGCGTGAACATGCGGCCATGGAGCCGCGTCATTTAGGTGTAAGCGCGGTGATCGTGAAGAGTTTTGCGCGCATCCACGAAACGAATTTGAAAAAGCAAGGAATGCTTGCGTTGACCTTTGCGAACGAGGCAGATTATGATAAAATTCATGAAAACGACACCTTCGATTTCATAGATTTGACAGCCTTTGCTCCTGAAAAGTCGCTAACACTCCGCGTGAACCACGAAAATAGCACCCACGACGATATTCAACTAAATCACACCTACAATGAATCCCAAATTGCGTGGTTTAAGGCGGGTTCTGCCTTGAATCTGATCAAGCAAATGGAGCAGTAGCTTCAGCAAACGGTATAAAAAAGGGGGAAGCAAGCTTCCCCCTTTTTTCGTTCAATAACTCCTTTTTTTTAGAACTTAACCGACAATCCGGCCTGAAGAAGGCCTCCACCAAAAGCACCCAGTTCAACATGGGCTCCGATGTTTTGGGTGAAGTAAACTTTCATTCCAAGGGCCAATCGTGAAGTAATAGGAATGAGTGCGTTGTTATTTATTTCATCGGGATATATCAAGTTTTTGGGATTGGTTTCATAGATTTGTTTTACTTTTTTTACTCCCGCTCCAAAGCCGGCATATAAATCGATTTTATTGGATTGAACAAAGTGATAATTAATTCGAAACATCGACCTAAATGTTTGAATTTTTTCTTCGTGGCTATACGTGGTCATAACATACCCGTTGGCATCTTGAATGTAGTTTCCATTAGCATCAAAAGCGTAGCTTTCAAAATTCAAGGTAAATCCCGAAACAATATAATTAATATCCGCACCTATTCCCACATTATCACTCACCATGTATTCTAAGCGTGCTCCATATGAGAAACTTCCACCTATATTTTTGTAATCTGTTGGATTGGGTAAATTGCCGTTATAGTTACTATAAATTGTTAAATTATATAAATTCGGATAACCAATATACGGATCCAAGGATACCGACCCCAAGGCCATTTGTCCCCAGCTATTCATGCTCCAACAAAGCGCAAAAGAAACAACCAAGCATTTTAACATTCTTCGATATTTCGGTCGAAATTACAAAAAATTTAGTCCTTTTATCGACTTGGACACCTCTTCCGTGGAACTTATCGCTACCGGTATATTTAAACCTTTTACCGCTACCATCGTGGCAAGAATAATCCGATGGTCTCGGAAACTGTCGATCACTGCACCTCGATAATTCATACCCCCTGTAACATACAATTCATTTTCCCCAGTTCGATTAATCACACCCAAAGCATTGAGTAAAGCTTGCGTAGCCACAAGTCGGTTGGACTCTTTGCTGCTTAAACGTTTTGTTCCGATTATACGGCTTACTCCCTGTGCCGAAGCAGCAAGAACTGAAAGTACTGGAAACAAATCCGGGGAATCCGTAATATCCACCTCGAAGGAACGGTTTGCATTTTTTTGTACGGTAATTTGTTCGCTTTCGGTGTGAATTTCAGCGCCGTATTGATTCAACACCTCCAATATACGTTCATCCGCTTGGGACGAATATAATGCGAGGCCCTGCACCACCACCCCACCCGTCATTGCTCCAATGCAAAGCCAGTTCGCTGCACCGCTCCAATCTCCCTGTATTTTTACCGTTCCACCCGAATATCCTGTAGAATCGATGGTGATGAGGTCCAAATCACGCGATATGGTTACTCCTCGATGTTTTAGGCAATTCAACGTAAAATCAAGGTAAGGTCGGCTCACCAATTCAACCAAAGAAAGCTGCCTTATCTCCTCCGAGGCCGCCATCATCATCAATACTCCTGAGGCAACTTGCGAGGTTCCAGAAGCATTTAATACCAAAGAAGAACTCCAAGGTTCCTTCTTCGAAAGAATCATGGGCCATTGATTCCTTGGGGTAAGACAAGTCACCCCTAAAGCCTGTAAATCCTTTGATAACGTGGGTAAATGGCGCGATACCAAACTTCCTTTTGCATGCAGTTCTAATTCCTCTGCAAACAAAAATCCTATGGAAAGTATAGAGCGAAACAAAAACCCTGATTCACCCACGTTCAAAACCGCTCTTGGTACTTTTTTGCGCGTTGTTGGTGGAAAAATTTGCCATTGACGACTTGATGCTATTACCGCACAGCCGAGGGATTTTATCACTCCTAACGCATGTTGAACATCCTCGGGCACATGCGTAAAGTTTCCTTCCAGGGTGGAGGCATGATTGGCGCATAATGACAACAACAATTCCCGTTGCAAATGGCTTTTTGACGGTGATGCCAGCCACTCGGTGGGTATTTTATCCGGCTGAAGAAGTATCATCGTTGTAGCGGCTGCTCAGGATTTTGGATTGTGTTTCAATGGATTCCTGATGGATCAACGTAAAGAGTTCTTTAGCAAAATCTAAGGAAACATCCATTTCATCGGCCATTTGTAAAAACTTGCGCAGGGATTCCTCCCATTGGGAAGTTTGAAAAATCGCTACGTTATGGGTGTTTTTATAATGCCCAATGTCTTCAGAAATCGCCATTCTTCGTGCTAGAATTCGTATCAGTTGTTCATCTAACACGGACAGTTCTGCCCGAAGCCCCCGCAATTCTTCTCGGTCGAGTTCCGCGCGGCTGCGGTATTTTAATCCCATCAAAAGGGCTCGAAAGGCTTCCGGGGTTATTTGTTGTGCGGCATCAGTCCAAGCGTTGGAAGGATCGGCATGTACCTCCACCATTAGGCCATCAAACTTCAGGTCTACCGCCATTTGCGCGACAGTTGGCACGTGTTCCGCCTTTCCAGTAATGTGGGAGGGGTCGCATAACAGTTCGATGGTTGGAAATGCTTGCCGCAAGGCAATCGGGATTTGCCAATTCGGAAGGTTACGGTATTGCTGTTTGTCGTAAGTAGAAAACCCTCGATGAATAGCGATTACTTCGTTAATTCCAGCTTTGTAAATACGCTCTATCCCTCCTACCCACAATTTAAGGTCCGGGTTGGTGGGATTTTTTATCAAAACGGTCAAGTTCGTGCCGCGCAAGGCATCCGCGATTTCTTGCACCGAAAAAGGGTTAGAAGTCGAGCGTGCGCCGATCCAAACTTTGGTGAATCCCGCTTTAAGAACGGCTTCCACGTGTGCGCTGTTGGCTACTTCGGTAAGGGGTGAAAAACCATAGGCATCGCAAGCCTCTTTGAGCCACAAAAGACCTTGTTCCCCAGCCCCTTCAAAAGCCCCGGGTTGGGTGCGGGGTTTCCAGATTCCTGCTCGAAATGCGTAAAGGTCGATCCCCTGTAAACGCTTAGCTACCTCATGAACTTGATCCGGTGTTTCGACGCTGCAAGGTCCTGCAATGATTTTAAGGTGCTTGTCGAGCATGGATTATTTCGCAAAATTGACCGAACGTTTTTCACGTATTACGGTAACTTTCACTTGACCTGGATAGGTCATTTCGGTTTGGATGCGTTGCGAGATGGTGAAGGAAAGTTCATCGGCTTTTTCATCGCTCACTTTTTCTGCTTCTACCAATACACGCAATTCTCTTCCCGCTTGGATGGCGTAGGCGCTTCCTACTCCTTCGTAGGATAGGGCTAAATTTTCAAGTTCTTTGATGCGTTTGATATAGGCCTCTACAATTTCTCTTCGTGCACCTGGACGAGCACCTGAAATAGCGTCACAAACTTGCACAATCGGAGCGATAAGCGTTTTCATTTCGATTTCATCGTGGTGCGCTCCAATAGCGTTGGTTACTTCGGCTTTTTCCCCGTATTTCTCCGCCAATTTCATTCCAAGAATAGCGTGCGGCAATTCCGGTTCTTCGTCGGGAACTTTACCGATATCGTGCAATAGGCCCGCGCGTTTGGCGAGTTTCACATTGAGCCCAAGTTCTGCCGCCATGATGGCGCACAGGTTGGCGACTTCGCGCGAGTGTTGCAGCAAATTCTGACCATACGAAGAACGGTATTTCATTCGTCCGACCATGCGCATAAGTTCGGGGTGCAGTCCATGAATGCCCAAATCAATGCAGGTTCTTCGACCAATTTCGTTGATTTCTTCTTGCAATTGTTTTTTCGTTTTTGCTACCACCTCTTCCACGCGCGCGGGGTGAATGCGTCCGTCGGACACGAGGGTATGCAGGGAAAGGCGAGCAATCTCACGTCGCACGGGGTCGAAGCACGAGAGGATGATGGCTTCTGGGGTGTCGTCCACAATGATTTCTACGCCTGTGGCGGCTTCAATGGCGCGAATGTTCCTTCCTTCCCGACCGATAATGCGCCCTTTAACCTCATCGGATTCGATGTTGAACACGGTGACGGCATTTTCTACGGCTTGTTCGGTGGCTACGCGTTGAATGGTTTGAATGACAATTCTTCGTGCTTCTTTATTGGCGTTCAGTTTCGCTTCTTCTGTAATTTCTTTAATTTGTGCCATGGCAGCGGTACGGGCTTCATCTACGAGGGCTTCCATCATGGTCTTTTTAGCTTCTTCGGCGGACATGCCACTTATTTTGGACAATTCCGCTACGCGTTTTTGTTGTAATTTCTCGAGCTCAGCGGTTCGGTTCGCCAGGGCTTCATTACGTTGTTCGGTTTCTTCGCGAAGGCGATCCAATTCTTTATCTTTCCGATTGGCTTCTTCGAGTTTATTATTCAACGAACTTTCTTTCCCGCGAATTCGATCTTCGTTGGACTGCATTTTTCGTTCACGGTCTTTGATAGAAGCTTCGTGTTCTTCCTTCATTTTCAAGAAATTCTCCTTGGCTTGCAGGTTTTTTTCTTTGCTGATGCGCTCTGCCTCTTCGCCGGCTTGAGCTATTTTTTGCTTTATTGACTTAGACGTAATTACTTGGAGGATGGCAAATCCACCGCCACCGCCTAAAACTAACCCAACAATTATTGATACAATGTCCATTTCGTTGCTTATTAAACGTTAAACAATGACAGGAATGGAATGGAAATTAACGGCTCGAAAAGGATTTTTCCAAGGCCTCAAGGTTATTTTCGATGGAGTTAAGTACCGCTTGATGATTTTGTTCTGCTTTCAAAATCAACTGAAGTGAGGCCATGGCCATAAGGTCTTGCAAGTCGTTAACCGCATATTGCTTTTTTAACGATTTAATCGCCTCATTGAGGGTATTAGCCGCTTGGTATACCTTTTCCTGTTCTGTTTCCAAAACAGAAATTGGGTAAGTTCTTCCTGCAATTTCCAATTTCAACGATACCTTAGGCATGTTTATTTTTTAACTTTCGAATACAAAACTCGATTTCCTTAACCAAAGCATCAATTTCTGCTTCCCTTCGATGAATAATCTCAGCGGAATGTACCTTGATGTCCTGTAAGTTTGTAGACGAAGCAGCTGGAAATTCAGAACGCTTGTTGGTGAGTTCAAGGTTTTGCAATTTCAGGTGCTCCATGGTATCTTTAACACGTTGTAATTCAAGGGACAGGGCTTTTGATTTTTCCTGTTCTTGCATCAAACCCGTTTTTAAATCCGCAAAAATCGAACGAATTCGGTCGATTTGAGCATCAATTTTCGATGACATTTCCACAAACTTTCCACAAAGTTAACAAAGGAAGTGGGATTAGCGTAAGTAAAAATTCAAATTTGTAACGATTAGCTTTTTTTAGCCGCAATAAAGCAAGGTTTCGTGTAATTTGGCACCAACCTATCGATCGGATCGAACGATCCTTGATTCCAACGTTGCCAAGCTAAAGCTACTTGGCCAGTTGCGGTAGGAAGTATCGAAGCGTCGCAAACGAATTCTTCCCCTAAAAATTCTCGTACCTGATGTTGGGCGTTTCCTAAAATGACTGCAGGTAGAGGCGCCTTCCAGGAAAAGGATTCCAAATCAATGGCTTCGTCTTCCAAAAGGGTTTCATCTTGGGACTCAACCCTCATAAAAACTTCGTTTTTGCGTGCTTCAAAAGCAGCCAGGAGGATTTTTTGGGGATGGAGCTTTTTACCAAGGGTGATTATACTTTGTAAGGATGAAATACCGATCATGGGGATATTTAACCCAAGAGCTAACCCTTTAGCGGTGGCCATTCCGATACGCAATCCGGTGTAAGATCCTGGCCCTTTACTTACGGAGATTGCCGTTAATTGTCGAGCGGAAATCTTTTGGATGTCGAATAACTCTTGAATAAATAAAGTTAACTTTTCCCCATGGACATACTGTTCCGAATGGGTTTCCACTTTTCCAATTAAATTTCCTTGATTCGATAATGCAACGGAACATGTTAGGGTGGAAGTTTCCAGATGCAAGATCATTCCTTGATTTCCATTTTAAACCCTACGCCATGCACGTTTACGATACTGATGTTTGGATCTGATTTCAAGTATTTCCTCAATTTGGTAATAAAAACGTCCAAGCTTCTCCCCACGAAATAGTCGTCTTGTCCCCAAACGGTATTCAAGATCACTTCCCTTGGTAACACTTGATTTTTGAACTTAGAGAGCAGTTTTAGGATTTGAACTTCTTTTTTCGTGAGGCCTGTTTCGGTTTCATTCAGCACCAGCTTCAGGTTTTCCGTATCCAGCGAAAAATGACCGATACGTATTATTTTATCTTCCACCACTTCAGTGTTAATGTTCACCCGTTTAAGCAAAGATTTCACCCTCAAGCTGAGCTCTTCTGCGGCAAACGGCTTGGTAAGATAATCGTCTCCTCCGGCCTTGAATCCTTCAATTTTGTCGTCGGTCATCGCTTTAGCCGTTAAAAACAAAATGGGAATTTCTTGATTCACCTTTCGAATGTCTTTCGCTAAGGTAAAACCGTCTTTTTTCGGCATCATGACATCGAAGATGCAGAGGTGGTAAACCTGTTCGCTAAAGCGCTTTAAGGCGTCGCTTCCATCGGTTGCCAAGGATACCCGATACCCCTCTAGGCGTAATTGATCTGCGATGACAAAACCAAGGTTGAGATCATCTTCGGCTAAAAGGATAGCAATTTCCATCGATGTTATCACGTGTTGAGTACAATCTCCTTAGAAAAGCCAAGAGCTTTGGTTTCCCAAAGCCCTTGACTAATCAACCTAACCTACTACTGCTACAAAGGTAATATGAAATTAATACTGCGTTACACCGAGCTCGATTTTTTTTTGCTAAGAAATGTTAATCTAATTTTTACAGCTAACTATTGAAAAGTGTATTAAATTATTCTTTACCTTCGAGGACTATGTCTAAAATTTTAGTAGTCGACGACGAGCCGGACATTCGAGAGTTGTTGGAATACAACCTTATCAAGGCGGGTCATGAATGCATACTTGCAGAAAATGGATTCGTTGCTTTAGAAAAAATCAAAACCAATAAGCCCGATTTAATCTTGCTGGATGTGATGATGCCTCAAATGGACGGCATACAAACGTGTGAGGCCATTCGGGAAAATAATAACAACCACGATATTGTTATCGCTTTTTTAACGGCACGTGCAGAGGATTACAGTCAAATTGCTGGCTTAGAAGCGGGGAGCGATGACTACATTGCTAAGCCTATTAAGCCGGCGGTGCTAATTTCTCGAATTGAAGCTTTATTGCGCAGAAAAAGCCGCGGAACCGTTGCTCTATCAAAACCGAGCTCAGAACGCCTGATGATTGATGCTGAAAAACACATGGTTCGTTTGGATGGAGAATTCTTGCAACTTCCCAAAAAAGAGTTTGAATTGTTGTCGTTGTTGGTATCCAAACCCAATGCTGTATTTCAACGAGACCACATTCTTCGGGTGGTGTGGGGAACAGGTGTGGTTGTTGGCGATCGTACGATTGATGTGCATATCCGGAAAATTCGTGAGAAAATTGGTCCTGGATGGATCCATACCATCAAAGGTGTTGGCTATAAATTTATTCCTCAATGAATATGAAAAACCTAGGTTGTTTTATCATGTGGTGGATTCCATTCTGGATGTTTGGGCAAATTGCCTCTTACGAAGCGCCTTTACTTGCATGGGATTCCATTCGTGGATCGTGGTTGGTTGAATGCTCCAAGGCTTTAAGTGAGCAACGAATTATCCCGGATCGAACTTTTCCTGAAGACTTCACTCCCTTCGAATTAATGACCGTTGTACCCTTAGAAACTCGGCAAATCCTTCAAGCAAACCGTCGTGAAAACACGCAAGAACAGGGGTATGTTCAACAATTGCAGGATTTGGTTAACGCAACCTTTTGCACCCCGATTCAAGGAAGAAGTTACGGAGATCCGCACATTGTTACCCTTGATCAAACCGCGTATTCTTTTCAAACTGTCGGTGAATTTGTCGTTACCAAATCAGGAGCGAATTTTGAGGTGCAGGCGCGTCAGAAGCCTCAAAACAACGATTTTTCATTAAACACCGCAGTTGCTGTACAGCTTTATGGCGATCGCATTTGTTACTATGCTGAGGATATACCGGATGGATCAAATCAACCGATATGGCTTAATGGAGTTCCAATCCAACTTCACGGCAGAACGTATTATTTGCCTCATGGTGGGACTTTGCGCTTGATTGGAAGGAATTATATCCTAGCGGGTCCTAAAGGAGAGCGTATTATCCTGGATATTCGAAGCGGAAGCATAAAATTCATCAATTTAACGGTTGAGTTACCCGGATGTCAACGGAGCGTTTTTCATGGACTCTTTGGGAATGGGAATGGGAATTCCATGGATGAATTTCAAACGAACCGTCAAAATAATGCGCTCGCTTGGGGGGGATTTGTCGCTATGAACGCGCCGGAATTTGCCACGATTGGAGTAGATCTGGAACAACGTTACCAAAACCAAATAATCAAAGAGTTTGCAGAATTGCATCGAGTTAACCGCGATAGTTCTTTATTTGACTACCGTCCTGGGCTAACCACGGATTTTTATACCGATCGCAGTTTTCCAAGGGTGATTCGCACCTTTGCTTCCATTCCTGGGCCGCAACGCGATGCGGCTCGCCAGCGATGTCAAGCCATGGGAGTGAGTGAAGCCGAAATGAACGGGTGTATTTTTGATGCGCATTACTTGAACCTGACACCGAATCCTGTACCGGCACCTCCCGCTGCGACCGACGGAGTTATCATCGATCGTATGCGGCATCCTCTGGTAAATACCAATACGGTTGTTCCCAATAAAATACCGGATAGTGCACCATTACCCCTCCAGCCCTCTGCCCCTGGCGAATTGAATCCATCCCATAATGAGGTAGACAAAGCTCCCCACGCGACAAAACCCATCTTCTCGTTTCCTGAAATCAAGCCCTCAAAGGTGGATGTCCCAACTTCCCAACCTGCAAAGCCGGTTACCTCCAAACCCGTAATTAAAGAGCCTGCCTCCGTGAGCCCTGTGCCATCAAAAACCGTCAAAGGAAAAAACTAATGCGCGGGTTTATATCAGGATTCTGCCTCTTGCTTGGCACTTGGATTCACGGTCAAAAACTGGTGGTTGGCATCGTAGTGGACCAAATGTGCTACGATTACTTGCAACGTTTTGACGATAATTTTGAGAACGGGGGCTTTAACCGATTCTTGAAAAACGGGGTAAACTGCAAGAATACGCAATACAATTACGTACCTACCTATACGGGTCCTGGACATGCCTCCATTTACACGGGTACAACCCCCAGCAACCACGGAATTGTAGCCAATGATTGGTACGACCGAAAGCTCCACAAAACCCAGTATTGCGTCTTAGACACCAACGTTACAGGCGTTGATCAAGCGAACAAATACGGCATGTCTTCGCCGCATTTTTTAACCACAACCACGATTTCTGATCAGCTTAAAATGACTTACCCTGCCTCAAAAGTGATTTCGCTTTCCATCAAGGATCGAAGTGCGGTGCTTCCCGGAGGTCATCTTTCGGATGGTAGTTATTGGTTTGATTTTCAAAGTGGTACCTTTATTACCAGCACCTATTATCAACAAAAACTCCCCGAATGGGTTCGGGAATTCAACCTTCACCATGCAGCAGACAGCTATTTAAGCGATTGGAATTTGTTGCTCCCGATCAACCGTTACTCCAGAACTCAGGACAATTCGCCTTATGAACGAAGCTTCGGTGGAAAAAAATCGGCGGTATTTCCCTATACGCAGGAAGAAATTGGACGAGGAAATTACCCTCAATTTGTGGTAACACCCTTTGCTAATACGCAACTAACCGATTTCGCAACAACCGCCATTGTGCAGGAAGCCCTTGGAAAACGAGATGCTACGGACTTGTTATGCATTAGCTATTCCACGCCGGATATTGCCGGACATGAATTTGGACCCTATTCCTTGGAAATTGAGGATATTTATTTGCGGTTAAATCAAGAATTAGAAAAACTCTTTAAGACCTTGGACCGCGAAGTAGGTAAAAAAAATTACACCGTATTTTTAACGGCCGATCATGCTGTGGTTCCTGTGCCACAACAGTTGGTGGACTCAAAATTACCGGGAGGATATTTGAATGTAGACTCGATCGTAAAGGCCTTGAATTCCCAATGGAAAACGAAATACGGCGAAGGACTGGTGGAGAAAACCAAGAATCTCAATGTATATTTCAAGCGTGATCGAATCGCGGCACTGGGGTTAACCCTTTCCGAGCTTCAGCATGAAGCCGCACAAGTTCTTCGTGAGCACCCCCTCGTGCGTGTAGCGGTATGTGCCCATGATTTGGATGAGGGAAAATTCCAGGGGACATTGGAACAAATGTTGGCAAACGGCTACACCAAGGAACGCAGCGGGGATGTGTTGTTTTTATTAAAACCCGGATTAATTAGCAGTTCGGAGGACACGGACGAGGCTCATCGGGGTACGACGCACGGATCAGGATATAATTACGATACCCATGTTCCCTTGCTATGGTACGGTGGTCGATTGAAAGCGCAGGAAATTTATCGTCCCATAGCAATCACGGACATTGCGGCGACCTTGGTTTATTTATTGGAATTGCAGCGCCCTGCGAGCATGACAGGTAACCCCATCGTTGAGTTATGGGAGAAGTAAGTACTTTTCCACGGCCTCTTTCATTCCGCTAATATTCATGGAAGGTACCATCGGTAAAAAGGATTGTCCCGTGATTTGTTCATAAAGGGCAATGTACCGTTTGGAAACGGTTTGGACCATGCCTTCATCCATTTCGGGCATCGCCTGACCTTCTAACCCTTGAAACCCCTGATCCATAAGCCACTCGCGCACAAACTCTTTCGATAGTTGCGGTTGAGGGAGTCCGGCCTTTTGCCGCTCCTCGTATCCTTCCTGATAAAAATACCGGGAAGAATCCGGGGTATGAATTTCGTCCATGAGCGTAATTTTTCCCTGATGGAGACCAAATTCGTATTTGGTGTCCACCAAAATCAATCCTTGCTTGGATGCCATTTCGGTGCCACGTTGGAATAATTTTCGGGTATAATCTTCCATCTCAAGATACCTGGCCTCATCGATAAATCCTTGTTTTAGCAGTTCTTCTCGGGAAATATCCACATCGTGACCTTCATCGGATTTTACTGCGGGAGTAATGATTGGTTCTGTGAAACGGTCGTTCTCGCGCAAACCTTCCGGTAAGGTGACACCGCACAAGCGACGCACCCCGCTGGCATACGTTCTTGCGGCATGACCGGCCATATATCCACGGATAACCATTTCCACACGAATGGGTTCACAGGCTATTCCTACAGTAACGTTTGGATGAGGCGAGGCTAAAAACCAATTCGGAACAAGGTCGGAAGTCTGCATCAAAAAATAAGCGGCCAATTGATTGAGAACTTGCCCTTTATAGGGAATGGGCTTGGGTAAAATATGATCAAAGGCACTTATTCTGTCGGATGCCACCATGACCAATCTTCCACCGATCAGGGTATGTACGTCGCGTACTTTTCCGCGATAGAAGGCGGTTTGCCCCTCAAATTCAAGCTTATTTATCTCCATGGTTTTCTTTAGCTTTTTGGTCGAGGATTTCTTGACGTTCAAAAGCATCGATTATTTTTGAAATAATCTTGTGACGAATGATGTCGCTTTTTCCCATTTCAATCACTCCGATTCCCTCAATGTCGCTTAGTATGTGGGTGGCATAGGTCAATCCCGAACGTTGCTTCCGGGGTAAGTCTACTTGGGACATATCGCCGGTAATTACAAATTTGGCAGTCATACCCATGCGCGTCAAGAACATTTTCATTTGCATGATGGTGGTATTTTGTGCCTCATCAAGAATCACGAAGGCCTTGTCCAGGGTTCGACCGCGCATGAAGGCTAAGGGGGCAATTTCAATGATCCCGTATTGCAGCATTTCAGCCAAACGCTCTGGCGGAATCATGTCGCGTAAGGCGTCATACAATGGCATAAGGTAGGGATCCAGTTTTTCTTTGAGATCTCCTGGAAGAAATCCCAAGTTTTCACCGGCTTCAACGGCGGGTCGCGTGAGTACAATACGTTTTACTTCTTTGTTTTTCAGGGCTTGTACCGCGAGCGCAACGGCCGTGTAGGTTTTACCCGTTCCGGCAGGACCAATGCAAAAGACCATATCGTTTTTCCTGACCGCTTCTACCAATTTTTTTTGATTAACCGTTCGGGCTTTAATTTTAACACCGCCATTTCCGTGCACCAAGGTTTCTGAGCCGTCGTCGTCATGCAATAATTTCTCCCCCTCTTGAAGCATTAGGTTGTCGATATTATTTTCTGTGAGGTGATTAAATTTTTCGAAATGCCTTATCAGGAGCTGGAGTTTAACTTCGAAAAAATCCAGCAATTCTTCCTCGCCTTTCACCTGAATTCGATGGCCTCTGGCGGTGATGGAAAGTTTTGGGAAATACGATTTAAGGTGTTTTAAATTTTGATTATTTACGCCAAAGAAAGCGGCGGCATTGATGCCAATCAACTCGATATTCCTGTTACCTATATCCAATTAAAATCCAATTATCAATTACAGTGTCTTAGAAAACCTTTAATTTTGGTAAAATTAGCAAAAACTCAAACATTGGGTTCTTCGAAAATGCAAATCATCACGCTTACTTCAGATTTGGGGTTGAAAGACTACTACGTTGCCAGCGTGAAGGCTCGATTAATGCAAGAAATTCCAGAGGCCTATTGTGTTGATATTAGTCATCAAATCAAACCATTCGATAGCTTAGAGGCTGCTTATCAATTGAGGAATTGTTTTTCTGAATTTCCGAAAGGAACCATTCATTTGGTTGGGGTGGATTGTGAACCTTTTCTTCCCTACAAATTACAACCCGGTCAAAGCGACAACGTCTTATCGTATCCTTGCATTTTGCTCTTTCAAGAGCATTACATTATTTGTTCCGACAACGGTTTTATTGGCGCTTTTCTCGGGTTGGATACGCCTCAAGCATTATATCAATACAAGGCCATTGAAAACCATCCGAGCCACTGGAATTTTATGCTCAAGTATTGTTTTATCGGACTGGCGAAACAACTCTATAATAACAAGTCGTTGGGGGAATTTTGTGAGTCGGTGACCAAATTCAAACGTGCATTTACGCCGCTCCCCCAATTTGATGAGCATTCCATCGTGGGAAATGTGATTCACATTGATGCTTTTGGCAACATTGTAACCAACATCTTCAAATCGGATTTTGAGCGCTTTGGTTTGGATGTTCCTTTTACCATAAGTTACCAAAAACGCAACGATGACATTAATGTCATTTCGAAAGCCTACAACGATGTTGCATTGGGGGACCGTGTTGCGATATTCAACGAGGCACAGCGTCTGGAGATCGCCATTAACCGCGGAGCGAATGCCGGCAACGGAGGCGCGGATAAACTTTTCGGAATTCGCTTGGGAGAAACGGTCAGGGTGACCTTTTTCCCAAGGGGATCCGTACAAAATCTAAGTTCTCTATTATGATTTTTAGGATCGTTCGTTTGAAATTTCAACCGGAAAAATGCGCCTCTTTTGAAAAGGCGTTCAGTGAAAAACGGCAGCGAGTGGTGGGATTCTCGGGATGTCATTCGCTGAAATTATTGAAGGAAACCACTAATCCTACCGTATTTTACACGTTCAGTTGCTGGGAAAACGAAGCGGCGCTGGACAGTTACCGAACATCTGAGGTGTTTCGAGACCTTTGGTCCACCATTAAACCCTGGTTTGCCGAGAAAGCCCAAGCCTGGTCGATGAACGGTATTTACGAAGGTGAAAATAGCCCTGCCGGGATAAAAGAAATCTATTTCAACCAATAAAAAAGCTAATTTTAACCTCACAAAACCCGCGATAATTCATGTTAGCCCTTTACCTCAAAGAAGTCAGAAGTTTTTTAAACTCCACGGTTGGCTATGTTTTTTTGGTAATTTTCTTGATTTCTTGCTGGCTGTTTAATTGGATGTTGGACTCAACCATGAGCTTTTTAAATCGTGGTCAGGCCGATTTAGGGCCTTTCTTCAGTGCCGCTCCATACGTATTCATGATTTTGATTCCTGCGATTACGATGCGTTCCCTCGCGGAAGAGCGTCGAACAGGCACGCTGGAATTGTTGTTTACCCGCCCGATCAGCGACTGGGGCATTTTACTTGGAAAATACTTTGCGGGAGTGAGTCTCATGGTTTTGGCGGTATTGCCCACCCTGATTTATTATTTTTCCCTGGTTTATTTAGGAAAACCCGTTGGCAACATCGATACAGGAGCATCCATTACTTCCTATGTGGGATTGCTTTTATTGGGGGCTTCCTTTGTGGCCATAGGCATTTTTGCCTCTGCGTTGAGCTCAAGCCAAATCGTTTCGTTTATCATTGCTATTGCGCTATGTTATTTTTTTTACGACGGTTTATCGTTGTTAGGAACCTACGCTCAATTCGGAAATCTGGACATTTATTTACAATATCTAACGCTCAATTTTCATTATGACTCCATAAAAAAAGGCGTGGTAGATGCCTCGGATATCGTATTTAATCTATCGTTCATCGTATTGTTTTTGAACCTATCCCTTTACACCCTAAAATCGTTGAAGAAATGAGCTCGCTAAAACGAAGAAATCTCTTTAATGGTGGGTACCTCTTAGGGATCATTCTAGTCTTGGTGTTAATCAATGTTATCTTTTCACTGCTCAACCTTTCTTTGGATTTAACAGCAGACCAGCGCTTTTCCTTGGCGGAAGGAACGAAAAAGTTCTTAGCATCGACGCGCGAACGCGAAAGCCGTATCAGTTTAAAAATTTACCTCGAAGGCGACATGCCCGCTGAAATCCAGTCTTTTCGCAATGCCATTGAAGACAAGTTAAAGGATTTCAAATCGATTGCGGGAAATAGAATAGAATACGAATTCGTGAATCCCAACGAAGGCCATGCCTCGAAGAAGGAAGCGTATTTTTTTCTGAAGGGGATTTTTGACAAAGGGATTTTACCCACCAAAGTGGTGTATGTTAAAAATGGCGTCCAGTCGCAATTAATCCTTTGGGCAGGAGCGGAAATAACGTGTTCTTCCAACGGAGTAATTAAGGAATCGTATGTTCAATTTTTGCCTGGCACGCCAAACGGCGACCCCCTAGAATTGAACCGTATACAACCCATTCTCGAAAACGCCTTGAACAATTTGGAATATAATTTACTTTCCGCGATGCGAAAAATCAGCCAAACGGAGAAAAAACGGATTGCTTTTCTGCAAGGGCATGGCGAATTAAAGCAGCAAGAAACGATGAATGCACGAGCTGTTTTGAGTCCTTATTTTTACCTCACGACCTTAACCTTAGGATCCGAAGCATCGTATCGAGAACTGAACGACTTAGACGGCATTGTCATAGCGAATCCCACCTTGCCTTTTTCTGATCTTGATTTGTACTTTATCGATCAATTTGTTATGCACGGGGGACGTTTGATGGTATTCATGAATACCCTGCATCATTCAGAAGATTCGTTGGAGCGCAATTATTTGGACCATACCGTTCGGAGGAATATCAAATTGGACAAAATGATCTTTGATTATGGGATTCGATTGCATGAAAATTATGTATACGACCGTATATGTGGTTACCGAAAAGTCCAGCTCAAGAATATGAGCAGTTTAAGTTGGCCTTATTATGTGTTGAGCTCTCCTTCGTTGCATCCGATTACCCGCAATATTGATCCTGTTTACCTCGCCTATCCCAATGAATTGCAGTTGATCGAGCGACCTGGAGTGAAACTGAGCAAAGTACTCACCAGTTCAAGTAATTCCAACCGCTCTGGAATTGCCCCACAAATCAGCTTGATGGATTTTCAAGTCTTTGGCGAAAACCCTGCATTCATTGCAAATCCAGAGGATCCCATTAACAAGATCACGCTTGCCGCTATGGCCGAAGGGTCTTTGCCATCGTATTTTTCAAACCGCGAACTCGCCGATGAAAACGGCAAGTCCATTGAACGATTTTCCGAAATCAACCAGTTGCCCAAAAACTATAGAACCAAAAAAATTCAAAGTGATGCTTCGGCGAAAGTGTTTGTGGTGGGCAATGGATCCTTTCTTGCCAACGAATACGATTCGGTGTTTCAAGGAGGGGTGTATCAATACCGCCCTTTCCCTGCATTTCCCTACAATGCGCTAAAATACAGTAAAGTGCCGGATTTAAACGGCAGGCCCTTAATTTTTGGGAATCAAGAATTCATCCAAAATTTAGTGGATTATATGCTCGGAGATAATAGTGTCTTGGACATTCGAAGCCGTCAAATTGAAATTCGGCAACTCGATGTTCGAAAAACCCAGGCTGAAGGGAAAATGGTGCAAATTCTCAACCTCCTTTTACCCCTTGGAATCGTTGGTGCATTAGGCGCCTTGACTTGGGCCATTCGCCGGAGAAAATACCGAAAAGAATGAAAAAAAACCGCGGCATTGTTCGTATATCCTCATTAATCGTCCTGATCGCAGTATTAGCTTGGACCGCGTCCATACTTTTGAAAAAGAGAGGCAAGTCCGATGGGGCATCCTTTGATTTTCGAATAGAAGACACCACGCAAATCAGCTCCATAGAAATTCGCGATGCCTTCGGACAAACCATTACGCTCAGCAAGCAAGGACAAGCTTGGGTAGATGAAAAAGGCCAATGCGTTTCCGCTCCAAACGTTTCGTTCATCTTAGAAGCAGCCAATTTGATAGAATTTAAAGGATACATTGCCGAAAAATCCAAGAAGCATTTTGTTAATCTGATGTCAACCCAACACATTAGGGTCCGCTTTTTTGTGGATGGTTCATGGGTAAAAACCTGGTACATTGGTCCACCTGCCCAAGACCATTACGGGCAAATTATGCTCTTAGAATCGGAGGAAAACGGGCTAAGTTCTGAGCCGGTAATGATGCGAATTCGAGGATTAAACGGCATAATCAGTCCTCGATTTTTTGCGGATCGAAAGAAATGGATGTGCACGGGCATCTTTGCCCTTACCCCGGAGCAAATTGCTTCGGTAGAACTGATCAATATGGAACACCCGGAGCTTAGTTTTCAAGTGAAGACCCATGGTCGCGGATTCAAGGTAATATCGCAAGGTAAGGAACTGCCTTTTTTAGACACCGCCAATGTTTACCGTTACTTGCAAGAATTTCGAAACGTGCATTTTAACACGGCTAATCTAGAGTTATCCAAAACCCAAGTAGATTCCGTGAAACGCAGTGTGGTTTACTGTACATTGATGGTAACAACTCAACAAGGAAAAAGCACGAAACTGCGCTTTCATAGAATCAAATCAACCGATCTACAAAGGAATGAGTTGGGGGAATTGGTTCCTTGGGACATGAACCTCCTTTGGGCGGAATTGCCTTCCGGGGAATTGGTGAAATGCCAATATTTCGTTTTCAACCCCTTGTTCATGGGACATGTATATTTTCCTGGAATTATGGAAAGAAAGTAATTTCGTCCGTAGGAATTATCAAAGTATTGCTATCTTTGCTCATTGATAACATTACCATGAATTTCGTAACATCCAGTTCTACCCTACTCCACCATCTACAAAGCATTTCAGGGGCTTTGAGCACGAATACCAAAATACCCATTTTGGATAATTTTTTATTCGAGGTGGAGTCTAATAAATTAACCGTAGTTGCCTCGGACTTAGAAACCACGATGATCACCCATTTGGAGGTTCAATCAGAAGGAGATGGTGCCTTAGCTATTCCTGCGAAACTTTTATTGGAAGTTTTAAAAAACCTCCCCGATCAGCCTTGTGCCTTTCGGGTAAACATGGATAATTACGCGATCGAAATCAGCTACGATAATGGGAAATCCAAAATGGTTGGCTTCAACAGCCAGGACTATCCTAAGCTTCCAACTTCTGAATACAGCAGTTCCATTGACGTATCGGGAGAACTCCTGTCCAGCGCGATTTCAAAAACGCTTTTTGCAATAGGTACCGATGAAATGCGCCCAACCATGACCGGTGTATTATGCGAATTTTCGCCGGATAACATCACCTTTGTTGCCACCGATGCTCACAAATTGGTGCGCTATCGTCGAACCGATATTTCAACTACATCCAGTTCATCGTTCATTATTCCAAAAAAGCCGTTGAATCTGTTAAAAGGCAATTTGCGAGGCGAAGAGCAGGTGCGGATCGAATACAACGCATCCAATGCCACATTTACGTTCAATGACCTCACCCTAGTTTGCCGCCTTATTGAAGGAAAATATCCAAATTACGAAGCGGTAATTCCAAAAGAAAATCCGAATGTACTAACCGTTGAGCGGAATCAGTTTCACAATTCCATGCGAAGGGTGGCTATTTTTTCGAATAAAACCACGCATCAGGTGTTATTAAAAATGGCCGGTGCTGAACTTCAATTATCTGCTGAAGACATGGATTTTTCGAACGAGGCCAATGAGCGTCTTACCTGCAACTATCATGGAATGGACATGGAAATTGCTTTCAATGCCCGGCCTTTGGTGGAGATGCTTTCCATTCTAGAAACCGAATCCATTCAGCTTTCCATGAGTGAGCCATCACGCCCTGGATTGTTAACACCCTTTGAAAATAAAAACACGAACGAACATATCTTAATGCTCGTAATGCCTGTGATGCTCAATCGATAGGTTCCATGACCAACCATCGAAGGAGTATTAGGTCACTTTCTGCCGAGGAAATCACCAAGTTACTGGTCGCGAACGGTTTTCCGGCGTTCCGAACCAAGCAATTGCTGCAATGGCTTTGGAACAATCATGCAACGAATTTCAGTGAAATGCACAATCTCGGTGAGGCGTTAACGCGCTTTCTTGAAGAACATTTTTTCATTGATCGTTTGAACATTCAGTCTACTCAAGTGAGTAAGGACCGCACGGTAAAATGCGGTTTCCAAACCCTGGATGGGGAGGTTATTGAAGGCGTGTTAATTCCAACTTCGTCGAGAATGACCGCATGCATTTCTTCGCAGGTAGGTTGCAGTTTATCCTGTTTATTTTGCGCCACAGGAAAGTTAAAACTCAAGAAAAACTTAAGCCCCGGCGAAATCGTAGATCAGGTGGTCCTCTTAGAGCAAATTGCCCAGGAACGTTACCAACAAGGATTGAGCAACATCGTATTGATGGGTATGGGTGAACCGCTGTTGAATTACAACAATGTTCTGCAAGCCATGGAACTTCTTACGGATCCCAACCGATATGGAATCAGTCCCAAAAGGATCACCTTGTCTACAGCGGGAATAGCTAAAATGATTCGAAAATTGGGGGACGATCAAGTACGATTTAATTTGGCCCTTTCCTTACATGCTGCGGATGATGATAAGCGAAGCGAGGTCATGGAGATTAACCAATCGAATGATTTAGCCACCTTGGCCGCTGCGCTCCTTTATTTTTATGAAAAAACGGAAACGCGCATCACGTTCGAGTATATTTTATTCAAGGATTTCAACGATTCCATTGAAGATGCTGCAAAATTGGCTGCTTTCGCGAAATGCGTACCCTGTAAAATAAATTTAATTGAATATAACCCTATTGATGCTGGCAGATTTCAACGATCCGATGATATAACTACCGAGGCTTTCAAGGCCTTTCTAGAACGAAAAAACATGATTGTGAATGTTCGACGAAGCCGCGGGAAAGATATCGATGCTGCCTGCGGTCAATTAGCCAATAAAATTCATCAATCCTAAAACCATTCCTTGATCGATTCAAAGGTTTTAAGGGTATTCACATCACCGCTTAATTTACAGTACTCTTCATAGGAATGGATGTAGCGTTGTATGAGCTCGGTGTTGGAGGCTGGTTCAAAGTACTTTCGTTCGGGGGTTACGTCGATTTTCTTTAAGAAGTCATGAATTTGAGCCTCGTCAAATACCAATCCGCTGACGCTCGGGTTAATATAAAACAAGACACCGTAAGGATTTTCATGCGAAGTAAACACCGAACTATGAAATTCGTCCATACGGGCAAGTATGAAAATTTTGGGTAAGTCTATTCCATGAATGGGCAACTCGAGCCAATTCGCAATAATGGAATAAATCAGCCCAACGGTTAAAGGATTTCCATGTTTATACTCCAGCACTTTGGCGATGTTTAATCCATCAAGATTCCATTCATATCCTTCCGCACAATGGAATCCATGAACCTTGAAAAAAACGTGATTCAGCACCTTCACTTGTTCAAACGCCGTTTGATGGTCGTTCAACTCTAACCAAACATCCTTTCGAAGCGATTCCATGTTTTGAAGGACATAGGCTTCATCCAAAGCGGGGTCGTGAATTTTAGATAAAGAAATTATCCCTTGAAGTAAATCTTTTTCGGGTGATTCTTTCCATGAACTCAGTTCTTTTTGCGCTGCATCCAATCGGATTAAATCGGTAATTTCTTTTGCACGTTCTCGATGAAGATCACTAAGCGAAGGATTCTCGGTTACTTGAAGCAACAAGTCAAGAATTTCGATGCCTTCAAAACGGATTACTTGCGATACCACCAAATAAATACGCTCATCTGGGTCTTCAAGCAATGCGACCAGCGCTTTTCGTTTTCGTATTGAACTCATGACAATGCAAATTTATTTTTGCAACCCATTGGGAATTTGAATCCCTCAATTGTTTATTAAAGTGAAAATGTTAATTGTTCTGTAACCTTATTTTTTACCCATCGTTTCAACAACAAAACCAAAGAATCTTGCTACAGGTTTTTGGAATTTTAAGGGGAGTAATATCCCCTTTTTTTGTATTTTTATTCCATGAAAATTTTTACCTACTGTTTCGTTTCGCTGCTGGTAGTTTGCTGCGGCACAAAAAAAACCATCACAAATTCGTCTATGGAGGAATCAAACAAGAAATATGTTGGCATCATCCACGTGAATGAGGACGGATGTCCATGGTATATTGCGATTCCGGATTCGCTGAACCCGGGCGCGACGCTTGATTTTTCGCGAATTTATCCTGTAAACTTAAAAGATGGCATGAAAAAGAAGGGCCTCAAAGTTGAATTTACTTATACCCTTTCCAGAGCGATGAACCCGGTGGGTTGTACTGCCGATGCTGTGGTGCAACTGGATACAATTACCGTTATTCCATAACTTTCATAAAATCCAAAACTAAATAGCACAACGTTTTTCCAACGGTTCTTTCCTCGACTGCATTGTTTGATGCTCCTTCGCATAAATGCAGGTAGGCAATAGAAGGGTTTTTAAGTTGCAAAAGGGTTTTTCTTATTTGGCTTAAGGAAAATCCCGAGGGACTTTGCGCTGAAGAAGGCATATGTTCAAGGCAATCCAAGTCGATTTCCAACCCGGACATGGGTTGATGTTGAAGGAAGGCGTTAACATCCGTAGATAAATCGCGCCCTTGCAGGTAGGCGATGTAAGGAACAAATGCTATCGAATTCTCTTGGACAAATCGCTTAATGAACTCATTCATGGCGTATTCATCTACACCCAACACACAATACGTTTGAAGAGTTCTTTCAAGAATGGCCTTAGAAAAGGCATTGCCGGAATGGCGGAATTGAATGCTTCGGCAATCGAAATGTGCATCCATGTTTAGGACGGAAGTGAGTTCCCGTGTTTTTTTTGCCCAACGCATTGCCGGCAAAGCGTTATTGTGCCCTCCGCCGATGAGGATAGGAATTTGTCCGGGCAGGACGCAATGCGTTAGAACATCCTCCACGAAAAGATCCAGTTCTTCTACCAAGGCTCCAGCCGATTCTACGGTTTCCGGAAAGCTGCCAACAAAAACGATGTTGCCAATTAAATCAACCGAAGTAAGCCCGACAGGCATGGATAGAAAAAAAGCCATGAAAGCCGAAAATGCATGTTCAGTTCCTGGCCTGCCGTAATTCGCAAAAGGCCCTATCCCTTCGGAAATACCCAGCAGGAGAAAACGAGGGTTGTCTTGCTGGGTGGAAAACAAATCCACATAGTTGTATTCTCCAGGTCTTGATGTTCGGTTGCTGTTCGTGCAAACCGTAACTTTATCAACTAATTCAAATTGGTTATTCGTGGATCTCATAGTTTTGAAGCGCTTGAATAATTTCTTGCGGGATGCGTCGAGGTTTTAAACTTAGTTGGTCGACAAACACCAAGGTTGTGGTGGCGGTGGTGGTAACTTGATTCAGGGAATTAAAAAAGGTGTATTCAAAAAACACACTCGAGGCGCCTACGGAGGTGAGTTTTGTTTGAATACGAAATTCCTCATCGTAGCGCAGCGGGCGTAGGTACTCAATGTGCAGGGATTTCACTGGCAGAAGAATTCCTGTTTCTTCGAGTTCTCGGTAAGAAATATCAATACTCCTCAGGGATTCTACTCGGGCAAGTTCCAGGAAAACCGGGTAATTTCCATAATAACAAAAGCCCATTTGATCGGTTTCACTGTAGCGAATTCTCAGCTGTATTTCATATTCAAAAGAATAGCGCATTTGACGTAAAATTTATTTGGCAAATTACTGCTTTTTATTTTACATTTGCTCCCCTCTTTTCGCTTGTTTTTTTAAGGTAAGTGAATGTGGGAAGTGGTAATAAAAAAAACATAAAAAACAAGCCCCTAAGCAGTTTTTTTTATCTTTTTTTTTGTCCACCTTTGTTTTGTGTTCATAATAGTTAGTTAATAGTTAATTAACATGGCGTGAGCCTGATTTTGAACGAGTTATTTAGTTGTTTTTATTTGTTATTATTCTATGTCAACACGTCATACTACCGTTTGGGAATCCTGTTTAACTATCATTCGCGACAACATTTCTCCTCAAGCATTTAAAGTGTGGTTTGAACCGATTGTTCCCATTAAACTTGAGCAAAATATTCTGACCATCCAAGTTCCATCACATTTTTTCTACGAGTGGTTAGAACAGCATTACATTCAATTGTTAAAAAAGGTAATCAAAAAAGAAATTGGGCCTGAAGCAACGTTGGAGTACAGCATTGTTATAGAGAATCATTCAAACCAAACCACTCCCTACACGGTTAAACTGCCCACGCAAAACGCGACCAATTCGCAGAATGCCGCCCAGTCTCTTCCCTTGCCTGCCGCTGAACCTCAAATCAAGAATCCATTCATTATTCCGGGGCTCAAAAAAGTTACCATTGCCTCCAACCTCATCCCCGGGCATACCTTTGAGAATTTTATAGAGGGGGAATGCAATCGCTTGGCCCGAGCTTCAGGTTATGCTGTTGCAAGCAAACCGGGAGGAACCGCATTTAACCCCCTTCTGATCTACGGGGGCGTTGGACTAGGTAAAACGCATTTAGCGCATGCCATCGGAATTTCCATCAAAGACCAGCACCCGAACAAAACAGTATTGTATGTGCAATCGGAGAAATTTGCCCACCAATTCATCGATGCTATTAAAAATCAAACAACCAACGATTTTATTCATTTCTATCAAATGGTGGATGTATTGATTATCGATGATGTTCAGTTTTTTGCAGGCAAAGAAAAGACGCAAGATGTGTTCTTTAGTATCTTCAATCATTTGCATCAAAACGGAAAACAGATCGTTCTTACGTCCGACAAAGCACCGGTAGAAATGCAAGGCATGGAACAACGGCTCTTGTCGCGCTTTAAATGGGGATTATCTGCCGACTTAACGATTCCAGACCTGGAAACTCGGATTGCCATTCTGCACAAAAAAATGCATGCAAGTGGCATTGAATTGCCCAATGAGGTGGTGGAATACCTTGCCTACTCCATAAACACCAACATTCGAGAAATTGAAGGGGCATTGAATACCTTACTAATGCAATCGAGTTTGAACAGGAAACCGATTACCCTGGAGCTCGCCAAGCAAATGGTCGATAAGTTTGTAAAAAATACCGCACGTGAGGTCTCTATTGAGTATATTCAGAAAATTGTTTGCGATTATTTTGAACTTCCAATAGAATTACTGAAATCGAAAACACGTAAACGCGAGGTGGTTCAGGCTCGACAAATCAGCATGTATTTCTCGAAAAAAATGACCAAATCTTCCTTAGCCAATATTGGTGCACATTGTGGAGGAAAAGATCACGCAACGGTGCTACACGCCTGCCGAACGGTGATTAATTTATCCGAAACCGATAAACAATTCAGGGTGTACTTGGAGGATTTGGAGAAAAAACTATCCATTAATTAACGGTCTTTTCTATGATTCTTTTCTGTAATTTCATGCTTCATGTGTTACAGTAATTCGCTCACAGCGACAAATATTCAATTAGAAAAAACCTACCAACGAAGCGCATCGTTACTTGCTGACAATCCTCCTATATTCTTGGCTTCAGGTTTCAGCTTCCCCGTTTGGCCGGTAGTCACGAAAGAAGACACCTTAATTCCAATGCAATGGGGACTTGTACCCGCTTGGTTTCGGGGAATACAGCCCCAAGAAATTGCTGGGAAGACGTTGAACGCTCGGTTGGAAACACTGTCTCAGAAAGCAAGTTTCAAGCATTTAATTTCCAGCCGTCGTTGCATTATCCCTTCCACAGGTTTTTTTGAAAATCAATCCCTTGAGTCGCGCAAAAAACCGTTCTTCATCTACCCCAAAGACGGACTCTTGTTTCATATGGCGGGCCTTTACGACACGTGGATCAACCAATCAACCCGGGCAGTGTATCACGGTTTTTCCATCATTACCACTGAAGCGAACCCCCTGATGGCCGAAATTCATAATACCAAAAAAAGAATGCCTTTGCTCATCCACGAAAGATCGGTGGCTGCTTTCCTGCAAGAAGCGCGAGAAATAACTTCCTTTGCTCCGATCGATGAACAATTCATGGCTTTTCACCCTGTCAGCAAACGGATTTTCACGAGTGAAACCCCCAATGTCCCTAGAGTTCAACAGCGTATGGAAGATAATATTGGAACCCAAGGTGTCTTATTCTAGCAATGCTAATATCTTTGTGATGAAATTACTATGAAACGATTGCTCGGGTTAATGTTGGTTTGCAGCTGCATGTTAAGTTCATGCATAGAAATCATTGATGATTTAACCTTGAATCTCGACGGAAGCGGGACCTTTAAATACACCGTTAACTTAAGTTCAAGTAAGGTAAAAGTCAATTCCATATTGGCCCTGGACAGTTTCAATGGGAAAAAAGTACCAAAAATCGATGTTATCGAAACGAAGTTTTCTCAATTCAGCGAATTGCTCAAAAAAGAAAAAGGGATTATCTCCGTGCAGACAGAATTCAATAAGGTGGATTTTATCGTTAAAATTGCCGTGGGGTTTTCGAGTGTGCAGGAATTACAAAACGGCGTTACGGCAGTAATTCAACAGTTAGACCCAACGATAAATATCACGCAAGAGGCAGGAGATTGGATCCAATGGGACGGTAAAACGTTGCAGCGCATCATTCCAAAATTGGTTGAAGATCGCATAAAGTCCGATACGCAAGCGGACAACGAATTTTTGAAAACCGGAAGTTATACGTGTATTTCGCGACTTCCTCATTCCATCCAAACCACAAGCAACGAGTTATGCCGATTAAACCCTGCGAAAACTGCCGCAATGTTGCGCGTTAATGCGCTTGAACTTAAATTAAACCCCGCTCTATTAAAACACACCCTAACAACCGCGCCGTGATTCTTTTGAGAAATGTATTCTTTACGCTGATTTTTGTAAATTCCTGGTTCGTTTTTGGGCAATCTGCCGAACAACTTATACCCGGAGAGGCGGTCACTGTTTTTAGCATTAGCAATACGGATCTCTTACAAAAAGTAAGCATCGATGAATGGATTACCTACGATTTCATGGAAGAAATTCACCAAGAATTGTTTGATAAATCCACCGAGAATAAAACCGTAAAAGAAGCTGGACTTGACTTCGACCAGCGTCTAAGCCTTTTTTACGGAAAAAAACCGCAATTTGAAGTTACCGGTTTCACCTTTGGCATTAAAGATCAAACCGCTTTATTCCGTGTTTTCGACGATTTTGAAACCATCCCTTCCAAGTATCCAGGGGTAAAAATATATCAATCGTTATTCAACAACCTCATACTTGACAAAAACCACGGACTTTTGATTCGAGTAGAGCCCTTAGAAGCATTTTTAAATCAACAAACCGATTCATTATGGTATTCCCGAGGAAATTTGTCCCCTTTTTACGCCTTGGATGAAGATCAGTTGATGGAAGAAGAAGCCTTAATAAGCGAAGATGAGCATAAAAACTTGTTAGAGAAAAACTACTATGAATTAAGAGATAGTTTGGCCTTTGAATATCAAAAGAAATTCTACAACGAAGTATTGAATCGCCTTTTTACTAAAAAACAAGGTCTTTACTCCCAAGACTCCACCTTTCGTGAGCTTCTTACTCACCCATCCGCCGGTGTCTTTTTTATGGATAATTCCCGCAACATCGACCGAGCAAAAAATCTCTGGTATTTGAAAACGGTGCTTCCAACACTTTACTTAGATGTTCAAGAATTGTATGAAGACAACATTATTACTGGCGACCTAACTTTGAAGAATTCCACCATACAATTTGATTTAAAAGCGCATTATTCGAAAGCTTTAGGGTCTATTTATCAAGAAATGAACGATGCTTCATTTGATAAAAACATCGCCCCATTTATCCAATCCAACCAACCTGCCTATTTCACTTATACCATTAATTTACGCTCGGCCTATGAAAAAGCCTACGATGTATTGGTGCCGATCTTATCAAAAGCCAAGGACCCTGAAATTTCGTTCAATTTACTGTTGCTGAAATTGGGCAATGCCCTAGTCAATAAAGATGCGCTGTTCGACACCTACAAGGGAAGTTTATTGATGACCTTTAACGGGATTCAAAAAGTGAAAACCCGAAAAATCACCTTCTTTTACGATGAACAAACCTTTGAATATGGAGAACGAGAGGCGGAAGCAGAAGAGGACATGCCTATTTTTACTTTCGGTTTTTCAACCAAGCGAAAGGATATTCCCGAAATGATTTTAGAACATTTCAGCCAAATAACCAGCAAATTCGAAAATAAAGGGGATTACTGGGTATATGAAAAAGCCATTTTCGATGCCGCCCCGCTGTTTTTTATTAATGCAAAAGGGTTGTTCATTATTACCAACGACCGCGATTTAGCCGAGAATCATCGTGATGGATACGGTCAACAGGCGCTTAGTAAACGTGCTGTAAAGTCCCTTAAAAAGTCCGGAACTATGGCCGGTTTTGCCAATATTCAAGAGGTAGCGCAACGTTTCCCTTCCGACTTCTTAAATCCCGAACAGCAGCCCTTGATCGATTTTCTCAGGAATAAAACAGGTGCTCTTTCGCTGAAATCCGGTGTTACCACCGATGAATCTACTTCGGTTAGCGTTGTTTATACGTTTACTGATTCCGAACGCAGCAGTAAACACTTTTTGGATCTTTTGAATACCTTGTATCTTTTGACTAAATAACCGTGAAACGCTTTCGACAAGGGTTCATTTTCGTCCTTCTGGCTGGGGTGCTTGGCTTACTTTTGCTCTTCAAAAACAGGAATTCGTTGAGCGATCCACAATTTACGCTACGCGAAAGATTACCGGTTTCAGACATTCTCGTTCGCGCCCAGATTCTGGAACTCAGCAAACAAATCGGACCCATGTTATTCAAGTATAAACTGCCCATTCGTGAGTTCGCCTCTGCCGATTTTTTATTGAGTCAGGGAAAACAATTCGGAATTAACATTCAATCAGAAGCTTACCTGTTTCTTAACCGCGATTTGAAAGAATGGGGTTTTTTAATTTCCTTAAATGATTCTTCGAAAATGGTTCAACTCGTCGATCGTTTCCGAAAAAACACGCCCATCGCTGACTCCTCGAGAAACAAGATCCGTATTTTATTTTTTAGCGAACCAAACGTATACCTGTGCTATCAAAAATCCTACGCGCTGTTGTATTTTGGGAATCAGTTGAACCAACGACTTGATAAAATCAGCGGTAAGGGAAAACCAAGGATTGAAAAAGAATGGCAACATTTTTTCCACCTAAATTCCCAAAAATCCAACACAATCCTCGCTTATTCAGAAGCAGACTTTTTAAAATCATGGGGGTTTGACTACGCTTTGGTAACCCCGAAAACCGATTCCATCACGGTGCATTTTAATGGGCTTTTCCATACCCCTATTCCCCACGGAATCCATTTCTTAACCCAGGCTAAAGGGCTACCCAATAAGCCGTCCGACACGAAAGCTATTGAATTGCATGTAGATTCGACGTTTAAACATCAGGCGATTGCAAAAAATCTTACCGCCGAACTTAACACCTTTGGAAAGAAAATAGGGTTTCCCACAGGATCATTTCTTAAAGCTTGGGACGGCAATTTATCCTTTCGTGAGGGGGGTCGGGTCAATTCCGTGGAAAAAATCATCGTTACGGAATTCGATGAGAACTTCAACCCGAAAGAAACCGTTCGTTTACAACCTATCAGTGTTCCTAGATACGCCGTGGTTTTTGGATCCAATGCTTATGGAAAAGCATTTTTAAACGCATTATTCGAAAAAGGAATTCTTCGCAATGAATCCAACAAACTTCGCTTTTTGTATGCGCCGTTGCTTTCCATGAAACAGGATAAAAATCAATTCTTCTTTTCCTCGGTGGCACAATTTCCAAAATTAACCAACGCGAGCGGGAATTACGTGCATTGGACACAAAACAACGCACCCTTTTCCCTCGACCTCATGGGTTGTGGCGCGGATTACTTTGTCGTCAACATGGATTGCCCCGCAACATATTTGATTTATGAATGGCAAAAAAAAATGAAGTCCCGCAAAAAGGGTTCATCCTAAAATCAACGCTTTATTACCTCGAAGCTCTTGGATGATTTCGCGCACTTCGGCGGCTTCGTTCGCGGTAACTAAGCGCATTCGGTATTCTTTAAAATGACCTATTCCCTTGAAGTAATTCGCATAATGGCGCTTCATTTCGGCCACACCCACTTTTTCACCTTTCCATCGAATGCTGAAATCTAAATGTTCTTCTACCGCTGAAATACGGTCTTCCATGGTGGGTAAGGGAATAGGGTTATGGTGGTTAAAAACGGATTTTATCTCGTTGAAAATCCAGGGATAGCCGATAGCCGCTCTTCCAATCATAAGCCCATCCACACCGTACCTGTTTTTGTACTCCAACGCCTTTTCCGGAGAATCAATATCCCCGTTCCCAAAAATAGGAATGCGCATGCGTTGGTTGTTTTTTACGGTCCCAATCAATGTCCAATCCGCAGGACCCTTATACATTTGCGATCGGGTTCTTCCGTGGATTGTAAGGGCCTCAATGCCAATATCCTGGAGTCGCTCAGCCGTTTCAACGATGTTTTTAGTAGCATCATCCCAACCAAGCCGGGTTTTCACGGTAACCGGAATCTTCACGGCGTCAACGACCGCTTTGGTTAGGCGCACCATCTTGGGGATGTCTTGCAAGAGGGCTGCACCCGCTCCTTTGCATGCGACTTTTTTTACCGGACAACCGTAATTAATATCGAGAAGATCGGGTTTTACCGATTCAATGATTTGCGCAGCTTGTACCATGGTTTCGGCATCTGAACCAAAAATCTGAACACCGATAGGACGTTCGTATTCAAAAATGTCCATTTTTTGGATGCTTTTGACCGCATCGCGGATTAATCCTTCGGAGGAAATGAACTCGGTGTACATTAAATCCGCACCGTGTTTTTTACAAAGCGCGCGGAATGGAGGATCACTTACGTCTTCCATAGGGGCTAAAAGCAACGGAAAATCTCCTAATTCCAGGGAACGAATAGTTACCATTAGCCGATTTTCGCGGTTTCTAACACCTTCAAATAGTGTTTTAACTGTTGCTCGTTTTCCTTTCGTAAAATGAGGAGCATATGGTCGGATTCCACGAGGATATAATCCTTCAATCCGTCGACCAACGCCACTTTTCCTTGAGGCATATGCACCAAACAATTTTCAGAATCAAACAAGTGAACCTTTTCTCCAATTACCGCATTTCCTAAAGCGTCTTTGGTTAAATGTTCCGTTAAGCTTCCCCAAGTCCCCAAATCGCTCCAATCAAAATCGGATAAAACCACCGTCACATTGGTTGCGTGCTCCATTACCGCAAAATCGATGGAAATATCGGCGCATTCAACAAAGGCTTTACGCATGAACTCTGGTTCTTGAGGGGAATTATACCAGGAAGTATCCCTGTAAAATATACGATAAAGATCGGCGGCATGGAACCTAAACGCTTCCATAATTGCGGTTGCTTTCCAAATGAAAATCCCGGCATTCCAACAATAGTTTCCGGCATTCAAAAACTGCTGAGCGGTTGCGGCATCGGGCTTCTCTCGGAAGCAAACCACGGGTTGGGCCGAATGGGAGGACCGGTTATTCGGATCAATTTCAATATAACCGTAGCCGGTATCGGGACGGACAGGTTGAATTCCTAAGGTCACTAAGGACCCCGTCGAGGCGGAATCCAACGCTAAAGCGATACACTCATTGAATTTATGGGAGTTAACCACTAAATGATCGGATGGAGTGATTACTAGCGAAGCTTCCGGATTTAACGCTTGGATTTTGGCGGAAGCGAAAGCAATGCAGGGCGCTGTATTCTTGCGTTCGGGTTCACAAATAACTTGTTCTTTCGTTAATAACGGAAGTTGCTCTAAAACCAAGAATCGGTAATCCTCGTTGGTTAAAATGTAGATGTTTTCTACTTCCGTGAATGCGAGCATTCGGTCGAAGGTTAGCTGAAGCAGTGACTTGCCAACACCGAGAACATCCAGAAATTGTTTCGGTTTTTGTGGGGTGGACATCGGCCAAAATCGGCTCCCGATTCCTCCTGCCATTATTAAAGAATATACCTTGTTATCCTTCTTCATTCATTGTAGGTTTTACCTTAGCTAAAAGATGTACCAAATACATTTTTCCGGTACTTAATTCTTTACATTCAACTCGCGTCCTTCGCTGGTTCCCTTTCGCGAATAAGCGGTTACTGAGGACAAAGGTAGCGTTTTTTGGTAGGCTTTCAAGGGGGATTTCCGTACCCTGGGGTGCGTCAAAACTGGATAACACCCGGTGTAAGGCTAAATCGGTGCACGATGAAGCTTTCGGGTTTCTCAACGATTTTTTGAGTGCTTTTGTTAGCTCAGGGGGTAAGGATGGATGATGAATGACTTTTTCAATTAAGCGGGAAAAGGCTTCTTTCCATTCAACGCCATGAGGAGCAGCGGTCCTTCCATGAGCTTCAAACGTTTGCCAGTGAGCAAATTCATGCAAAGTAGTGATAAGAAAAGCATAAGGATTCAAATTACCATTCACCGTAATTTGGGGTTTGCCCTTGGCATTTTGGGGTCGAAAATCCCCCAGCTTGGTAGATCGACTTTTTACGATTTTGAAATGAACGTTGGACTGAAGTAGTAAGGTACTTACCAAACCGATGAAAGGAAGCGGAACGTACTTTCGAAAAACCTCATGATAACGTGTTTCTTGGTTCATCGCCTAAAGTTAGCAAAGAAAATTGTGGCCTGTCGCGAAAAATAAATAGTACCTTTATGGCATGAAGTATATCCGCAACATTGGAGTTTATTTCCTCATGCTGGGTTGGATATTTCGGAAACCGCGTAAAACAGCCATTTTTTGGCGAATGTTCATGCACGAGGTCCAGCACATTGGCATCAATTCTATTCCCATTGTTGCACTGATGTCAACGTTTATTGGAGCGGTTATTTCGCTGCAAACGGCTTCCAACATGGACAGTCCCTTGCTTCCGGATTATACGGTTGGGTATATTACGCAGTCCAGCATTATCTTAGAATTTTCACCAACCATTATTTCCTTGATTCTTGCCGGAAAAGTAGGTTCGAATATTGCCTCCGAAATCGGTACGATGCGCATCACGGAACAGATCGATGCCTTAGAAATTATGGGGGTAAATTCGTTGAATTACATCGTGCTACCCAAAATCGTAGCCTCCGTGTTGTACTTTCCGGTACTGGTAATTTTTTCGATGTTTCTTGGAATGCTCGGAGGCTTTGCCGCCTTGGTAATTTCCGGTTTACAAAGTCCAGAAACGTATGTACTTGGACTTCGATCTTGGTTCGAAGTGTATAACGTTTATTATGCATTAACCAAAACCGTTGCTTTCGGATTCATTATCGTTTCGGTTTCTTCCTTTTATGGATATTATGTAAAGGGGGGATCGCTCGATGTAGGAAAGGCCTCGACTAAATCGGTTGTGACAAGTAGCGTGGTTATTCTGATCGCCAACTTCATTATAACTAAACTTATGCTGCTCTAATGATTGAAGTGAAGCAAGTAAATAAGTCTTTCGCGAAACATCAGGTGCTCTTTGATGTTTCTGCCACTTTTGAGACGGGAAAAGTCAATTTAATTATAGGTCAATCGGGCCAAGGAAAATCGGTACTTGCAAAATGCATGGTGGGCCTGCATGAAGTGGACTCGGGAAGTATTCTTTTCGACGGAAGAGACTTCACCTCGCTCGAAAAAAGCGAAAAAAGTGAAATTCGTCAAGAAATCGGGATGTTGTTCCAAGGAAGCGCTTTATTCGACTCAATGACCGTTGAGGAAAATATTAAATTCCCGCTTACCATGTTTTCAAAATTGACTAAAAAAGAAATGCAAATGCGGGTTGACTTTTGCTTGGAACGGGTGAATTTGAGCGGAAGAAATGGGTTGTATCCTTCAGAGTGTTCCGGTGGAATGCAAAAACGGGTGGGCATTGCACGAGCTATATCCATGAATCCAAAATACCTGTTTTGTGATGAACCCAATTCCGGTTTAGATCCTAAAACAGCCATCGTGATTGACGGTTTGATCAAAGACATTACCTACGAATATGGAATCACTACCGTGGTAATAACCCACGACATGAATTCGGTCATGGAAATTGGCGACAGCGTATTGTTCATTCACCAAGGAAAAAAATGGTGGGAAGGGGATCGCCATTCCATTATCACTGCCGAAAATCCCGAAATCAATGCGTTTGTGTTTGCTTCTGAATTCATGAAGGAAATCCGGACATCCCTCAAGGGCCAAAATCAATAACCCCATATTGGATTTTTTCATTTCTTTTGTATCTTTGCCGTCCAATTGGCTCAAAGGACCTTAATAATTGGAAATGCGGATGTGGTGAAATTGGTAGACACGCTAGACTTAGGATCTAGTGCCGTGAGGTGTGCGGGTTCGAGTCCCTCCATCCGCACCAAATAGGTCTCGGGAAATCGGGACCTTTTTTTTTGAGGATAAAACAGTAAATTATGAACGTTACTCAGCAAGATATCGATGCACAGAATGGGCTATTGATTGTAGCCATTGAGCCCATCGATTATACCCATAAAGTAAAAGGACAACTGGAAAAATACCGTAAATCGGCCAAAATTCCGGGTTTTCGACCCGGCCACACGCCGTTGGCTGTCGTTGAAAAGCGGTTCGGAAAAGCGGTGTTAGCGGAAGAATTGAATCAACTGGCCAACACGGGAATTCAACAATTTATTCAAGACAATGGCTTGGAATTGTTGGGAAACCCCATTCCTTCGGAAAATCATGCAATGGAGGGTGATTTCGAACACCCGGGCACCTTTAAATTCACCTTTGATATCGGTCGAGCCTCTTCTTTTGATTACCAAGTGGTGCTGAAATCCGGCGTTGAATATCATACCGTTCGTGTGGATGATAAATTGATTAATCAGCAAATCGAAGACATTCGTCGGCGGTATGGCAACTTAGGCAACGTAGAGGAAATTGGTGAAAAAGATCTGGTGATTGGCACGTTTCAGGAAATCACTGAATCCGGTGAACTTTTGGAAGGAGGCATTCAACATACTACTACCCTATCCCTGGAGTTTTTACCTAACCCGGAAGCTGCAACACCCCTATTCGGAAAAAAACCGGGGGATTCTATCCATTTAGATCCATCCACGGTTTCCAAAGATGCGGAAGACACGGCTTCATTGCTCGGGGTCTCCCTCGATAATTTACCGGAAACTACCCAAAACTTTCGTTTCACCGTGACGGAAATTAAACGCATGGAGCTTGCGGAATTGAATGCAGAACTCTTGAATAAGTTATTTCCAGATGGAGAAATCATGGAAATAGAAGGCCTGAAGGAGCGGGTAAAAAAAGACCTGGAAGGAATGTTTGAACGCGATGCCGACCGGATGCTTACCCGAAAGGTTTATGATCTGCTTCTTCGAGATGTGGTGATCGAATTTCCAGAATCGTTTTTAAAACGTTGGATTAAATTGAGTGCTACCAACCCCATTTCGGACAGCGATATTGATCGCGAATTTGACGACTATTTAAAATCCTTAAAATGGCAACTCATTCAATCGAGAATTTTCAAAGACAACCAAATCCAGCTCACTTTTGACGAGGTGATGTCGTTTACCAAAGGACTCATTGTAAGCAACTACGCCCAATATGGCATACCTGCGCCAGAAGAAAACGTGTTGGAATCATCAGCCCGAGAACTGCTGTCGAAAAAAGAACAAGCCAATAATATTTACGACCAGCTAGCCGAGGAGAAATTAACCCGGTTTTTCAAAGGAAATGCGAGTTTAAAGATGAAACCCCTTTCCTACGACGATTTCATGGAAGTTATGAAGAAGTAAAACCTTGATTCATTTTCGGATTTAAGGGAAACCTTAAAGGTTTTACAAAAAAACAAACACTTGGTTTTACGAAATTTTTCCTTATTGCTGAACACGAACGGCTTCGTTTTGTTTGTTACCTTTGCAAGTACGTTGTTAAACCATTAAAACTATAAATTATGTCAGTATTAGTAGGAAAAAAAGCCCCTTCATTCACAGCAGCAGCGGTCGTTAACGGTGGAGAAATCGTGAACGATTTTTCATTGGACCAATACTTGGGTTCCAATCATGTGATTTTCTTCTTTTATCCGAAAGATTTCACCTTTGTTTGCCCATCGGAATTGCATGCTTTCCAGCAAGTGTTGGGGGAGTTTGAGTCCCGTGGAGTAAAAGTCGTAGCTTGTTCCACAGATACCCAGGAATCCCACTGGGCGTGGTTGCAAACCCCAAAGAACAAAGGCGGAATTCAAGGGGTTACGTACCCAATCGTAGCGGATGTTTCAAAAACGATTGCTGAAGCCTTTGGGGTATTAGCAGGTGAATACGAATACGACATGGACGGTACGCTTACAGCTAGTGGGCCCATGATTGCTTTCCGAGGATTATTTTTAATTGACAAAACCGGAACCGTTATGCACCAATTGGTTAATTTCTTTCCGCTGGGTAGAAGCGTTGATGAAGCCCTTCGTTTGGTGGATGCTTTGCAATATTTTGAAGAGCATGGAGAGGTTTGTCCGGCGAACTGGCAAAAAGGCGATGCAGCCATGACACCCAGCTTCGATGGCGTAGCCGATTATTTGTCAAAACATTAATAACGTAGTTATTATTTCCAACGAGCCCGATTCTTTCGGGCTTTTTTTTTGCGCGTCAAGCAACGCAAATTGCACCTCTTCGTTCTTGGGGAAATTAACCCTTAAATTTACGGACATGAAAAAGCTCATCTACCTCTTCTTGATGGTGGCAGGAACCACTCTAGCTCAAAAAAACACCATTTCTGTTTCCAGTGCAGAATATGCCCAACTGAAAAGCAACCAACAACTTACCCCAGGGAAAATATATCAATTATCCGATTTAGTACCCCCATCCAATGAGAAACCATCGAAAAACTCCACTAAAAATGCCTTGTGCAGTTGTTTGTTAACCTTAGACAACACCTTCTCCTTAGCGATGGCACCCAACGACGATGGTTCTTCCAGTTACATTCATCTGCCATTCAGTTTCGACTTTTACGGAACACTTTACGATAGCGTGATTATCAATAACAATGGGAACATTTCCTTTTTGGCGCCTTATTATGAGTTTACAGCCAACCCTTTTCCGGACCCAAACTACAACATGATTGCTCCGTTTTGGGGCGATGTGGACACGCGCGCTTTGAACGGAGGCAACGTGTGGTACAAGGTAACGAATGACGCGTTGATGGTGATTTGGGACCATGTAGGGTTCTATAATACCCACGATAGCTTGACGAATACCTTCCAGTTGGTGATTTCAAACGGACAAGACACCATAATTCATGGCAATAACAACATTTCTTTTTGTTATGGTGACATGCAATGGACCACAGGAGATGCTTCCGCAGGGGTAGGCGGATTTGGTGGTTCCGCAGCAACCGTGGGTGTGAATATTGGTAACGGCATAGATTATTTTCAAGTCGGTCAATTCGATGCGGCAGGAACTTCCTTTGATGGGCCATATGCTTTTCCCGACCAAGTGGATTTTCTGGACAATCAAGAGGTGTATTTCGATGTGGCAGGGATGAATGCGGCCAATATTGCGCCGTTGGTCATCAACAGCAACATTTGCGATACGATTGATGTGTACACGGGTGATACGCTTCACAAAAGCATGGATGTTGCAACATTTACGCTATCGTTACTTACCCCTGAATTTGGGCAAGCGCTAACCTACACGCTGAACTCGGATTTACCCTCCGCCTTTACTTACCAAGAGACTGTTGCGTTGGGCGACTACATTCAGTTAGAATGTGCCTTTGATGCACACGGAGTTATTCCAGGCTTGTACAACATAAACCTCCATGTGACCGATGACGGTGCTCCTGTAGAACACACAACTTTGAACATTCCAGTAAGGGTGCATGTGCAGCAGTCCGCAGGGGATAAGGAAATGAAAAAAAATGAATTGAGCATTTACCCAAATCCTTCCAACGGAAACTTTACCATAACTTCTGAAATGCCTTTGCAAGAGGTTCAAGTCGTGGCGATTGATGGTAGCATCGTGGCTACATCCACCCCAAATGCAAGCCAGATGAACATAGAATCATTAAGCCCGGGCACCTACCTTGTCAAAAGTATTACGCAAGAAGGAAAAAGCTCCGTGGTACGCATACAAGTATTACCGTAACCGATTAGGTTATGCGCATTATTAAAGCCACTGTTCGCAGTGGCTTTTTTGTGAATAACAATCTTATGTGGAAATCTCGTAATGAAACAGGTCGTTATTTGCTTTCGAGCTATTATCTTCGCCACTAAAGATTGTACCATGAAACATTTACTATCCAGAATCATCGCCTTCGTGTGTTTCTTCAGCATTCATTTTCTTTCGCTTGCCCAAAACAGTATGGGCGGCGATGCGAATGTTGCTCCTGAAGCCGAGAAAGTGCAAAAAGTAGCAGAAGTTTCAGCCTTTGATTTCCTGCTCAAAGGTGGGGTATTTTTAATTCCTATTGTAATGTTATTGTTTTACACGTTGTATGTGATCATAGAAAGGTATTTGTACATCCGTAGAATGACAAAATACGACGCAAAACTTATCGACAGCATCCGTCCTCACATGGCAAAAGCTGCATTTCAGGATGCCCTCTCAGGTGTACAAAGCAACGACACTGCCTACGGTTCGGTAATTAAAGAAGGGATACGCAGCTCCACCACAGACGCAAACCAAGCGCAGGTAGAATCGAATATGGAAAAGGTAGCCAATATTGAAATTGGCAAAATGGAAAAAAACCTAGGGCATCTGGGACTAATTGCAGGAATTGCCCCCACGCTTGGGTTCATTGGAACGATTTCGGGAGTAATTAAAATCTTTTACTCGATATCGATCACCGAAAATGTATCTATTGGAAATATCTCTGGCGGACTGTATGAAAAAATGATTTCTTCTGGTGCTGGGCTTGTGGTTGGAATTATTGCTTTTGCGGGGTATCACTTGCTTAATGCCCTGATCGATGCCTATGCACTGCGCGTGCAACAAATGAATTTAGAATTCATGAAATCTACCCAATAAGGATTGCACCATGGCTATAAAACGCAACAAACGATTCCACACAGAGGTAGCCACCAGTGCCTTAAGTGACATCATGTTTTTTTTATTGTTGTTCTTTTTGATTATTTCCACCCTTGCGAACCCCAATGTGATCAAAGTTCCATTGCCGGAATCAAAAACAACTTCCAAAACCAATAAACAGCACTTAACTTTAACCGTTACCGAAGAAAAAAAATATTACTTAGATAAAGACGAGGTGGCCTTTGATCAGCTTGAGGCCGCGTTGATTCAAAAAACACAAGAACTAAAGGATAACACGGTCGTTTTGAGAATTCCGTATGATGCACCTGTTCAGGAATTGGTAGACCTGCTACGTATTGGAATGGATAACAACTTAAAGGTGATTATTGCCACCAAAGGAGAAAATTAAGTCAACGGCATGCTTTAAACAAGGCGGTATTCCAGATAGCGCACAAGGCACATTAATTTATGGGCAGACTTGTAGCTGCGGTAGATGAGGTACATCAAGGGGGTATTGACGGCGAATAAAATCAACAGATACCACGGATTATAGTGAAAACATAAGCTTAAGGCACCAAAAAGTAGACTCACTATTAAATAGCCTGAACTTCTGCGGATAGCCTCTTGTTCCAGATTCAACAACATGATGAATTCATTTATAAGATCGCGTTTATCAAAGCAATTCAACGTATCAAAATATTCCATTAAGTTGGACTCCTTAGGAATTGAAAGGATTAAAGAAGGGGTGTTTTCCATCAGAACAAGTTTTGTGTTAAAATCGAAAAAACAGAAAGGGTTACAAAGGTTCAACTTGCTTTCGCAAGTTGAACCAACACTTGATACTTGCCCTCCTCCACCAAGTCCCATATTTCCTCCAGGTACTTCACATTCGTGATGGAGTAAAAGGCCTTTTGAAGGTTATTGGGTGCATCAAGGGATTTGAGGTACGTAAGCTCATTATTGTCGTCCAAACGAAAAAAAACGGCTATACCGGGACTTTTTGGAAGCAACCGAGCAAGCTCGATCCAAAGTTCGAAAGAGCTTTCTTTACAGGGCTTATTTTCATAAGACCAACCTGTTTTATTGAGGGGTTGAGGTGTGGTGGCTACGCGCTTACGCACCACTTGAAAAAACATTTCAGAACCAGAAACAACTTTCAATGTACTCATAGATGATAAAAATTATGGATTAATATTGAAATAAGGCGTTGGTAAGGGCCAAAGTGTACCAACCAATCATTCAAAGAACGTAGGGACGGAAGAAAAAAATCTGGGCTAAGCCCATTTTTCAGCTTACTCTTAAGTATAATCTTGGGGAATGAAAACCGAAACGGTTACGACATAATCAAATATAAAAAAAATCTGTTGAGATAAAAAATGATTTTGCGGTTTTTTACAAAATTTAGGAAATTAAACGTAAAAAACCCTTCCGTTCGTTCGGGGTTTTAGCTTGTCCAGTGAAGCTTATTGGCCTGTTCTGACACTGCTTTTTTGGGAAGGAATGGAGGAAATTTGCATGATCCAAAGATTATTATTTTATTGTGAATTGACATCATTACTAAGAAATAATTATAATATGTCGTTATGTCCCACCTCGAGCCCGCTGAGGAAAGACATCATCTAATAAAATCATCATTTCAGAGAATTAACTCACTAAAAATATAGTATATTTGGGGATTATGATACAAAGAACCTTATTTAATACGGTAATTGAGAAGTTTAATAAAGTAGAAAAAGCGGCAATAGTGCCTATGGAGCATTAAATTTAAGCATGCATTCGTCTTTAGGTAATATCCGGGACCTAAAAAGAAAAGCACACCTAAATCGGTGTGCTTTTTCGATTGTGGTACCTCCAGGAATCGAACCAGGGACACAAGGATTTTCAGTCCTTTGCTCTACCAACTGAGCTAAGGTACCAGCCCATAATCGGACTGCAAATTTAGACAATTTTACCAACTTGCCAAACATTTTGGGTAGTTTGCCACGGATTATATCAAGGTGCAGTGCTTCGTTTCCCTATTCTTAACACCTGTAATGGGTTAACGAAAATCCCCATTAATTCGAAACTTCGCGTGTATTTTTATGGCTTATCGAACCGTACCCCCTACCCTTTTTGTAACCTTTGGGATACCATCGAATTAACGTAAATATGCTTCTTACTATTTAATTACATCGCTTAAATTAATAATTACCATGAAAACAATTGTATTAGCACTTGTTGCTGCTGTTCCATTATTGTTTTGCGCTTCTTTCCGCAAAGATCATACAACAAAAATTCAACTTTCCGGTGATTTACAATATTTTGTAAACTCCTTCAAATACATAGAAAGTGTTCCTTTAGCTGAAAAAGGTGCGTTCAAGCTGGGCAAACAAAATAAAATTAACGAAGGGTTTCAAATGTACACCTTTCACTTTGACGACAAAACGGTGGAACACAATTATGTATTATCCGATGCCTCTGGAAACCTTGATGTTTTTAATAAGATTTCAAAAATCACCCAAATTATTAACAGTGATGGCTTTGCGTATATTACCGTAAACGATGAAAGCAAGTACTATTCTAATACCCATAAAAAAATCTTTATTGTAAACTTATACGGAAATCCTGATTATCCCATGATTAGTGTTTTTTGGAAGCATCATGGAAAAATGTCAGGAGCCTACTCAATCGACAATAATAGCTTTGAAGGGTTGATACATGGAAACGACTCGGGTGCTGTTTTCAAGGATTAGGCATGTTTTTACCAAAAAAACACTGAGCTTTTTCTATCTTTGATTCATGCATGTTGATTTGGTGGCCATCGATGGTGGCAACACCCATTTAAAACTCGGCTGGTTCATGGATGGAATCCTTACCGACGTTCATCGGGTGGACAAACTCCCGCATCTCGAAGAAAAATTATCTTTAACCGTTCCGCTTGCAGTTGCCAACGTCGGGTCATTCGGTCTGGGTAATTACCTCAACGAACACGGGTTTACCTCAGTGGAAATCACGAATGCTCTCCCCTTACCTTTTAAACATCACTATAAAACCCCTACCACGCTGGGAATTGACCGATTATGCAATATGGCTGCTGCACAAGCGTTGCATCCCAACACCGATGTGCTTGTAATGGACTTAGGAACCTGCATAAAAATCGATTTTATTGATGCTCTTGGCGTTTACCAAGGAGGCACTATATCACCGGGTTGCTCGCTGCGTTTCAAAAGCCTCAACGATTATACCGCCAACCTGCCTTTACTAACCCCCGAAAAGTCCTGGGAACTCGCTGGAAACTCGACGCAAGAAAGCCTTATTTTCGGAATCATGGGAAGCGTGCAAGCAGAACTTGAATTCTATATAAGTGCATATTCCAAAAAATATCAACAGCTCATCATTTACCTCACAGGTGGAGATGCCCATTATTTTGATTTCGGACAAAAAAAGAGCATCTTTGTAGACGAAAATTTAACCCTTAAGGGGATATATGCACTATACCGTTTCCAAAATTCTTAAAACCGCAGCCCTTCTTTTCCTCACGGTTACTTCCCTTGCGCAACAAAGTGTTTTGCATCCCTTATCGTCTTATGGATTGGGTGACTATCAACTTCAAGATCATGGAATCTACTCGGCCATGGGGAATACCGCAATTCCTTTCATTGACTCGGCTCAACTCAACTTCTTAAATCCAGCATCCTACAGTGCCTTGAGCAACGGAAATACCCTATACTCGGTGGGGGTTAATCAACGAACTTCTTTTTTCCAACAAGGAAACGATCGCCTAGTTCGCTCCACGGGAAACATGAACCATTTGGCCCTAGGGTTTAAACTAAAGAAAAAGATGGGGATGGCCTTTGGAATTACCCCTTACGCAGCCAAAGGTTATTATTTAAGTGAAAAAATTTTCACGGGTTTCGATTCCATCAGGAACAGTTACGAAGGCTCGGGCTACATCAACCGCGTGTTTTTGGGTTATTCTTATGCTCCAGTGCATACACCCTTTACGTTTCTAAGTGTTGGCATGAATGCTGGATTTCTTTTCGGAGGTGTTCGGGATCAACGAACCAGTCAACTCATTCAAGGAACTACAGCTACCGGTGGTTTATATCGAGAAGAGCTTCGTATTCAAGCTATGAATGTCGAAACCGGTATCGCCTTCGCTCAGCGAATTGGAAGCCGTTATGAAGTAAAATTGGGTGCGCTTTATGCTCCGAAATTAGCCCTTGCCGGCAGCTTGGATCAGGTGCTTTACAGTGCTACCAACCTGAATAACCCGTCCACGTACCAAACCTTAACCACCCAAGATATTTCCGGCCATGTAATCCAAGGTCAGCGATTCGCCTTCGGATTAGTGCATCAAGTTTTTCTACGTGACCAATCGCGAAAAAACAAAACCAAACATCCGCAACTGAGCATCTCCTTACAGTACACCCAACAATCCGCCTTCAAGTATCAGTTTTCGGGAAGCAGTTACGATCCTCCTCCCTCGACGGTCAGAAATTCCCATATTTATCAAGCCGGTTTTGAATTCCGTCCTGAGCGCTTTCTTTATGAAAACCTAGCCACACTCGGATTTTTTGATAAGTTCATTTATCGCATGGGGGCATATTATGGAACCCTTCCCTATTACGATGCTGGAAACAACGCTTTCAAAGCTCAAGGAGTTACGCTGGGGATTGGAATCCCCATATTGGCGCAACAATCGCTGTCTTCCATTAATTTATCGTGCATCTTGGGTCAGCGGGGTACTTTCCAAAGCGGGGCTCTGACCGAGCATTTCGTTGCAATTCAATTAGGAGCTGTGCTTGCACCGGCCGGGTTCGAACGATGGTTCCGAAAACGAAAAATGGATTAATGAAAGCTTATTGCTTCATCCCATTACTCTCGATGATGATTACGAGTTGTGTAAATAACATGGAGGAGGTTAAACGCATCAGTTTCAGCAAAAACAGCCCGGATGAAGTAATGGTGGATTTTACCATGAATTACAGTGAACGCGGCTTGGCGAGGGTAAAAGTCTATGCAGCCTACTCAGAAAGTTATCTAAAACCTCAACACATTACCCATTTGCGCGACAGCTTGCGGGTTACGTTTTATTCAGACAAGGGAGAAGTGGTTTCTACATTAACCGCGAAATACGGCCGGATTAACCACGTGAATAATGAAATCATCCTTCAAGATTCAATTCGATTTTATCATTTTGAAAAACAACAACTCTTAAAAACAGAACGATTGTTTTGGCACCAAAACGATAGCACCATTAGCACGGATAAAGCCGTTATAATTACTAGCCCGAAGGGACAATTTAACGGAAAAGGGTTAAAAGCAAAACAAGATTTCAGCGAATATGTAATTTTACGCCCTGAAGGAACACTTGTGATCGAATCAGAAAACGAATTCAAATAATTAACTATGAAAATATACAATCTCATTATGTCGTACTTTTGGCTTGCCATAGCATTTGGTAGCTTTGGTGTTGTAACCTATAATGGATTTACTTCAGGCTTTGACCGCTGGGCAAGTTATTATGTTTTCACTGTAATCGCTATTGGAATGTTTTTTATGAAAAAATGGATGATGAAACGTACGGAACAACATCAAGCCTACCTACGCGACCAAGCCGATAAAACCAAGGGAAATTTGTAACAATTTCAGCTTTCATTTGTATAATTCCCGTGCGAAATACACTCTTCTTCATTTCCATTGTATGGACATTTTTTGCCCAAGGTCAACGCTTTTTGAAGGGTACGGTAAAAGACAAAGATCAAAACAACATCCCATTTGCGAAAATATACGTTAAAAACGATCCTTCTTTACGCACCGTTTGTGATGTCAACGGATATTATGAAATGGGCTTGATGCCCGGGGAATATTACCTTGTGGTTTCAGCCACAGGTTACGAAGATCGTGAGTATTATCTCGGAATGCGGGATGCAAACATGACCAAAGACTTTCAACTTTATCCCCCCAACCTGAAAACCGTTGAAGACGTAGTCGTGTCGGTCAAGAAATCCAATCCGGGAAGAGAAATTATGCTGAAGGTTGTAAACAAACGCGACAGCATCAACCCATGGAATCGTCCACACGACGTTGCCGTTTATATCAAAGCCATGGAAAAATTGGACTTCAAAAACGCCAATAAACCGAAGGAAAAAGAGGAAGACGAACCCAATTTTAACGAAAAAGAAGACAGCTTGCTAAGATCCATGAACCTCGTTGAAGTGCAATTGCAAAGGTCTTTTGCTCCTCCCAACAAAGTGAAAGAAGTTCGGAACGCCTTCGATTTACACGGTAACGGACAAAATCTGTATTATACCACGACCGTAAAAAGCAATTTCAATTTTTTTGAGAATTTGCTCTATCTGAATGATTTACATGAAACGCCGGTTAGTTCCCCGATTTCGGTTCCAGGAATACTATCCTACCGATATCGCTTGGAAGAAAAATACGAGGAAAACGGACGGATGATTTCAAAAATTAAAATCATTCCCAGGAACTCGGCAACCACCACCCTGGAAGGCTACATTTGGGTGATTGATACCTTATGGATGGTTCAAAAACTCGCACTCACCATGAACAAAGGCAATTTACTTGTGTACGATCATTTTCAAATCGAACAAGAGTTTGTTCATCCTGGAGACTCGCTTTGCGTGTTGGATAAACAGGTGCTCACCTACGGCGTCAAGTATAAAAACGAAACCTCCAAGGCAAGTACCGTGGCGTTGTTTAGCAATTACAACTTCCAGCCGAATTTTCCACCCAAGTATTTCTCTACTGAAGTTGCGGTAACCGAACAAACCGCCTATGAGAAAGATAGCAGCTATTGGAATGAAGTCCGTGGGTTGAGTTTAAGCCCTGAAGAACAACGCTATATCCTTATGAAAGACAGTGTTGAAGAAGCCCACAATAAAAAGGAGTATTTAGATTCCGTGGACGCGGTCTTTAATAAAATAACCGTGCTCAAGGTGTTATGGTTTGGTATTGATCACCGAAACCGGGTGAAAAAACAGCAGTTCTCGTTTGGCTCCTTGGCAGAGTTTATTCAACCCATAGGTATTGGTGGACCACGCATTGCACCGAACTTTGGTTTCTTTAAAAAATGGGAAAATCAACGCACCTATGATTTTTACGTTCGAACCTCCATTGGATTTATCAATAAAGATCCTAAAGGGGTTATATGGAACCGCTATCGTTTCGACCCCTTTCATCAAGGAGATATTACCGCATCCATAAGCCATGAATTCGACGTGATTCGCGGATATGATGCGATTACTCAAATTTACCGGCGAAATAATTTCATTCAGTCCAACCAGCTGAAAGTGGGCATTAATTATGAACTGTTCAACGGCTTTTATGCCGGAGCAGAAATCAGTTTCGCAGACCGACAAAGTTTAAAAGATTTTACATTTTTGAAATTAACCGACAATTTTATCCCGAATGACAGCGCGTTAGCTTTTGATCCTTATGTTGCCAGCTTGTTGTCGTTAGAATGCTCGTATGTTCCACAGCAAAAATACATGCGGGAACCTTACCGAAAAGTGGTTTTAGGTTCTGCCTGGCCAACCTTCAGTGTTTATTACAAAAAAGGGGTTAAAAACCTTTTAGGAAGTGCCATCGATTACGATTACCTCAGTTTTGCCATCCAACAGAATTTTAAATTGGGCCTGTTGGGCAACAGCAGCTACCGTATCGCTAGCGGTACTTTTTTAACCTCCAACGAAGTGCGCGAACCAGATCTTCGCTATCAGCGGCGATCAGACCCCATCTGGTTTTCCAATCCGTTATATTCCTTTCAAGGACTCGACACCACCTTACCCACCAAGCGATGGGTGCACGAGGCTCATTTTGTGCACCACGACAACGGCGCTATACTGAATAAAATTCCTTTCATGAAAAAAACGCGGATAGGACTGGTAGTTGGTGCAGGCGCCATGTATGTTCAGGAGCACGATTATCAGCATTATGAAATTTTGGCTGGGTTGGAACGGAATTTCAAGTTATCGCGTCGTCGACTGCGTATCGGCATCTATGGCTGTGCTTCAGACGGTAACAAAACCAATCCTCGCTTTGATTACAAAATTTCCTTTGCCATTCTGGATGATCGAAGCATGAAGTGGAATTTCTAGTCGTTTGTGGAAGGTTTTTTGAATCGAAAGGAAAAAATACTCTTTCGTTGAATCCAAATCAATAAGGCCACTCCCACAGAAATACAGGAATCTGCTACATTCCAAATTGCTGGAAATACGGGCTTTCCTGATAATCCGGGTACCCAGGTTGGCCAATAAGCATCAAACTGGAACATATCCACTACATTTCCAAATAAAAAGCCTTTATTCCGCACTTCTACCGGATAACTGAATCCGTATTGCGAACAATTCATTTTTATACCACTGCCTTCCATTTGATTGAAGGAGTCGCAGGGGTCAAAAGGAAAAATAAAATCGTACACCATGGAATCGAGTAAATTCCCGGTGGCACCCGCCAATATCATGGTAAGGGCGACAAGTTGAAAGGTTCCAATCCCTTTTTTAATTTCCAACAGGATGTAATAGGTAATGCCTCCAATCGCCAATATTCTAAAAACGCTGAGCGCAATTTTTCCCCAAGATGCAGCCCCAAAGGTGGTTCCAAAGGCCATTCCCGGATTTTCGATATAATGCAAGGCAAACCAATGTCCAAGGAGAAAGCGCGTTTCGTTGGGTTGAAATTGGGATTTGATGTAAATCTTGAGGGCTTGATCCATGATTATCAGGCCCAAAACCACCGTGATTAGTATCCAATGTTTCTTGTTCAAAGCTTATTTTGTGCGTTTTTTGCATCAATGCTCATCGTCGCATGAGGAACCAAGCGCAAACGTTCTTTTGGAATGAGCTTACCGCTAACCCGGCAAATGCCGTAGGTTTTATTCTGAATACGCACCAAGGCGGCTTGAAGATTTTGTATAAATTTCTCTTGACGCGCCGCCAATTGAGCCACCTCTTCTCGCGAAAGCGTATCTGATCCATCTTCCATCATGTTGAAGGTTCGGCCAGTATCATCCGTTCCGTGATTATCGCTCAAGGAAAGGGAATTTTTAAGCAAATTGTAATCAATTCTTGCCTCTTCCAACTTTTTGTTGATCAATGCTTCAAATTCTTTTAACTCTTCTTCTGAATATTGGTTTTTTTCTGCTGCCATGATGCTAATTTCAACGAGGTCAAATATATAAAAATAACAAAAACTGCATGCCTAATAAAAAACTAATTTCCATGTCGGTCGCTTTTTTTACCTTCGTAACATGCTGCGTCTTTTCAACGACAACAAGCCGTACGTGCTATTCATTTTGCCACTGATTCTTGCAGCCTACTATGCACAGCACGTATTTCTCGATAAAACACCCACGGACGTTGAAATTTCGCTGGGATTGTGGGGTTCCTTTCACCCAAGTTCAAGGGCCCTTGTGGGCTTACTCATCTTGGGGTTCTTTCTACAGCTTTTAGCAGCCATTGTTATTAATTACGTGTTCAATCAAGCCAATTTCCACGAACGAAATAACTACATTCCCTCCCTGTTATACCTTACGTTAGCCGCCGCTTTTGTTGATTTTTATTCATTCAATGGCATTTTCCTAGCTATGATGGGAGTTCTATTGGCGTTTAATCAACTTCTTCAATTGGATCAAAATATCGCCGGAGGAAAATCCCTGTTCAATGCATCCTTTTTATATTGCCTTGCCGCGAGTATTTTTCCACCCTTGTTGCTTGGCCTTCCCATAATTTATTTTATGGGTCTAATCTTTCGCCCGTTTTTCCTTCGTGAATTAGGTTCTTTTCTGCTTGCGATTCTTTTGGTAGGTTTTTACATTTTCGCCTTTCGCACCTATGTTGAACTTCCCGGATTTTGGGAAGATTTTTGGTTGTTTTTTACTCCTGAAAGTTTTTCTACCCACCAAGGAATTTTTCTGGTTTTTTCTACCGTCTTGGCTGTTCTCAGCTTTTGGACTTTAGGTAATAAATGGAATTCTTATAGCAACCGAACTAGGAAAGAAATACAAGTCTTGATCGGTTCATTGCTTGTTTTAGGCTCCACCTTTATTTTTAACATTTCAACCGCAGCGGGTATCGCCTTGCCGATTCTGGTTCTATTGGGAACCTTTTCCTTTATTCATCGCAAGTTTCGTCGGATTTCCTACGTGCTCACTTATGCCGCCATTCTGTTTATTTTCACAAAGTTTCTTCTTAAAGTCTAAGCCACGTGCGCTCAAAATAATACCTTTGTAATAAACAATTCATCCTATGAAATTGGGTATTATTACGTTTCCAGGTTCCAACTGCGACCAAGACATGTTGTATGTTTTACAGGAACTTTTAGGCCAGCAGGTGGTTTCCTTGTGGCATAAGGATACGGATTTACAGGGCGTTGATATCGTGGTACTACCCGGAGGATTTTCCTACGGAGACTACCTTCGCTCAGGAGCTATTGCCAAATTTTCGCCCATCATGCAAGAAGTGGTGCGGCACGCATCCAACGGAGGTATTGTCATCGGCATCTGCAACGGATTCCAAATTCTTACCGAGTGCGGTTTGTTGCCTGGAGCGCTCTTGCACAACGAACAACGCACCTTTATTTGCAAAAATTGCTACATCACCCCAACCACTACCTCCAGCATGCTAACCTCAGCCATGCAGCTCGGGGAGGCCTACAAAATACCCATCGCCCATGGCGAAGGCAGGTACTACGCTGACCCATCCACGCTGCAACACTTGCGAGATAACAATCAAATCATTTTTCAATATTGTCGCGCTGACGGAAAAGTAAGCGCAGAATACAACCCTAACGGGTCTTGCTTAAACATTGCAGGAATCACCAACGCAGGTCGAAATGTATTTGGCATGATGCCCCATCCGGAACGCGCATCCGATGCCGACCTCAACAATATCGACGGTCGCCTCATCTTTGAATCGCTTTTAACGCTCGCCGTATAATGAATATCTTACTCCTAGGGTCCGGTGGCCGCGAAGCAGCCTTGGCCTGGAAACTCGCTCAAAGTTCCTTACTTGACAACCTGTACATCGCTCCGGGGAATGCTGGAACTCGGCAGTGGGGCAAAAACACCCCCCTAAACCTCCTCGACTTCGATGCCATTAAAGCCTTTGTTCTAGGTCAGAAAATTGATATGGTTGTTGTAGGCCCCGAGGAGCCTTTAGTATTAGGAATCGTTGATTATTTCCAACAATCCCCGGAATTGCGTTCGGTGGGGATTATCGGTCCTTCCAAAGCGGGGGCTCAACTTGAAGGAAGTAAAACGTTCGCAAAAGAATTCATGCAACGGCATAAAATACCCACCGCGAAATTCGCGAGCTTTTCCTTAGCAACATTGCGCGAAGGAATCGCCTTTCTACGGGAAATGAAAGCGCCTTATGTGCTCAAAGCGGACGGCCTGGCCGCCGGAAAAGGAGTGCTCATTTTGAACAATCTGGAAGCAGCCGAAGCAGAATTAACGCACATTTTGCTCGATGAGAAATTTGGAGCCGCCGGAAACCGCGTGGTTATCGAACAATTTTTAACGGGAAAGGAATTGTCCGTTTTTGTTCTGACCGATGGAAGTTCCTTTAAAATACTTCCGGAAGCTAAAGATTACAAGCGCATTGGGGAAAACGATCAAGGACCGAACACCGGAGGTATGGGCGCTGTTTCTCCTGTTCCATTCGCCGATGCGGCTTTTAAAGACAAAATACTCAATCAAATCATTGTACCTACGATTAAAGGATTGCAAACCGAAGGAATCGATTACAAGGGGTTCCTCTTTTTTGGGCTCATAAATGTAAAAGGAGATCCCTACGTTATTGAATATAATTGCCGCATGGGGGACCCCGAAACCGAAGTGGTTGTGCCCCGCATTAAATCCGATTTAGTGGATTTATTGGAGGGTGTGGTGTCCAATACGCTTTCCGAGCGCGACCTTCAATTCACCGAGTTGGCCGCTGCTACGGTTATGATGGTATCCGGAGGATATCCGGATTCATACGAAAAGGACAAAATCATTTATGGATTGAACACCGTGGCGGAATCGCTGGTATTTCATGCTGCTACAAAATATGATGGCCCCAAGGTGCTTACCAATGGCGGACGTGTTTTGACGGTAACATCCTATGGTAAAACCCTCGAAGTTGCTTTGGCGAAGTCCTACGAGTCGATTTCCAAACTCACCTTTGACAAGGCCTATTTCCGCTCGGATATTGGTAAAGATTTAAGTTAATGGGAGAAAACATCTACCTGACGCTCTTCATCCTCTCCCTGGTGGGATCTGCTTTCTTTTCAGGCATGGAACAAGCCTTTCTTTCTTCCAATCGCCTGCGCGTGGAAGTAGAACGTGGAAAAGGCACCCTACAAGGAAAAATCAATGCCTTTTTTTACCGGAATCAATCCACCATGATTGCCATGATGCTCCTGGGAAACAACATTTCTTTGGTCGTTTATGGAATCACCTTTGGGCACCTGTTGATCGGCGACACCCATGAACTTTGGGGAGTGCATAGCGAAATTTTTGTTTTGGTTATGCAAACAATTCTTTCCACCTTGTTGGTGTTAATTGGCGCAGAATTCTTCCCTAAAGCGATTGCTTCCATCAATCCCAACCGAATCTTAACCCTTGGCAGCATTCCCCTGGCCGCAGTTTTTGGAATATTGTATTTGCCCACCCAGTTCGTGCTTCTTACCAGCCTCTTGCTTTTAAAAATTACAGGTTCGAAAATGAAATCCTCCAAAACGGTCTTTTCGAAAGTTGATTTAGAACATTACGTGGACGAAATCAACGCGCGCATTGCCCCCGAACAGGAGCTCAAGCATGAAATGACCATTTTAAAAAACGCCCTCGAATTCAACCAAATCAAAGCCCGCGACTGCATGATTCCGCGCACCGAAATTGTAGCCGTGGACTTGGAGGAAAGTGTGGAAAACACCTTGCAATTGTTCATTGATCGGGGACTCTCTAAAATCATCGTATACCGCGGTTCCATTGACAACATTATCGGATACGTGCATTCCTTTGATTTCTTTTCCAAGCCCGAAAGCCTAAAACCCCTTTTAAAACCCATAGGCTTTGTGCCGGGCGTACTCTCAGGAAAAGCGTTGTTAGAGACCTTTTCCAAACAAACGGGCAACATTGCTGTGGTAAACGATGAATACGGCGGTACCGCAGGCATTATTACCATTGAAGATGTGATTGAAGAAATCTTCGGCGACATCATTGATGAGCATGACAAAGACGATTGGTTAGAGGAAAAAATCAGTGATCATGAATATCTTTTTTCGGCACGCGTTGAAATTGACTACCTGATTGAAACCTACAACCTGCCACTTCCGGAATCGGAAGGCTACGACACGCTCGGAGGGCTCATTACCCATCAATTGGAGCGGATTCCTCAATTGGGAGAACGCTTGGTAATCGAACCAAAGATGGTGTTAATCATCGAAGAAGCAGGGGAACGGCGAATTGAAAAAGTGCGTATACTCCTTGATGCATGATCCTGCACGGCTACGAATTTAAGGCGGTGATTTTCGACATGGACGGGGTGCTTATCGACTCCGAGCCCTTGTGGAAAATTGCGATGTCGCAGGCTTTTGAACCGATTGGAAGTCGTCTAACTGCCGAGGATTTTCAACAAACGGTAGGCTTACGTATCGACCAAGTCGTGCGGTATTGGAACCTCAAAGAAGGGTGGCAATTGCGCGATGAAGCCGCCGTAGTGGATACCATATTGGAAGGCATGGAGCGCTTGATTCGTGAAAACCCCAATGCGTTGGAGGGCGTGCATGAAATCTTGGATTATTTTCGGCAAAACAGCCTTCTTTTAAGCTTGGCGACCTCTTCCCCAAAACGGCTAATGGAGACGGTCTTGGAAGAGCTGCAGCTCGGTAGGTATTTTGACAGTGTGCATTCTGCGGAAGGATTACCTTTGGGAAAACCGCACCCTGAAGTATATTTAAACGCTGCCTCTGCCTTGACCATCGCGCCTACGGACTGTCTGGTGATTGAGGACTCCTTCAACGGTGTTATAGCGGGCAAAGCCGCACGCATGCAGGTGGTGTGCATCCCTGAAAAAACGCATCACCCGAATCCCAAGTTAGCGGTGGCGGATTACCGCTATGCATCCCTCCTAGCGCTGTTGGCGGAATTGCGAGCGACGAATTAAGCATTTCGTGGTGCGATGCCATGGGCAATTCAAAAAAAAGGTAACTTCGTATAAGCGCAATCCCGAATCGTTCCTATCGGGACATCGCCTACACGCTAAACGTTATGCTTAATTTATAAAGCGACAAAATGAAAAAACTAATTCAAATACTCCTCTTCACCATTCTTGTTTTTGCAACAAGTAATGTATTTGGTCAAAAGACAAATATCAGTGAACCCGTTGACTCCAATAAAATTTACAAAATAGAACTGAAGGATGGTTCTATATTTATCGGTAACATTTTGCAACAAGACTCAGTTAATCTTGTATTAAGAACCACATCAATCCCTAGAATTGAAATCCCTGTTGCAAAGATTAAAATTATAGATGAAGTTGATAAATCAAATTTCAAAAAAGACAGTTATTGGTATCCAAACCCTCATGCAACAAGGTATTTTTACGGACCATCAGCTATTGGACTAAAAAAAGGGGAAGGATATTATCAAAACACATACCTCATTTTAAACTCATTTAATGTTGGTATTACAGATAATATTTCAATTGGTGGTGGATTAGAGCTTATAACAACTTTTGCACTTAAAGACCCCCTGTTTTTTCTCACACCTAAAGTTAGTTTTAAAGTGGCAGAAAAGTTTCATACTGGTGGTGGAGTTTTATATGCACGGATTCCATCAGGGTTTGGCTCATTAGGGACTGTTTTTGCAACCGGAACTTACGGAACAACTGACAATAATATAACCGGCAGTTTAGGTTGGGGATTTGTGGGTAAAGAATTTAGCAAACTACCAATTATTACTTTATCAGGTATGACGCGGATATCGAAAAGAGCAGCGTTAGTAACTGAAAATTGGTTGATCCCTTCTGATGGATATTACGGTATATTTTCGTACGGTGTTAGATTTTTTGGCGAAAAAATTGCGGTTGACTTGGCTTTTATAAATAATCGTGATATTGCTAAAGCAATAATAATAGGTATTCCTTTTGTGAGTTTTACTGTGAAATTTGGAAACTAATAAACTAAACATAATAGCGCCCTCAAGAAATTGGCGGTTCAGTGGTTAAATGAAGTTTTGTGCTTCGTATCAAGGAACAAAAGGTATGTATAGCAGTTGTGAAATAGGAATTACCGCCAACTCAAAAGACAACGACCTTACGATTTGGGCTGACGATATTAAATTTGAAAAAATAAACTAAAGCTTTAATACCTTTGTACTAAACCCTTTTCCTTGGAAGATTCCTTCGATTACCGCAGCCAATCTGAAAATTCAGAGCCCGACTACGACAAAGTATTGCGTCCCAAAACCCTTAGCGATTTCGCCGGGCAGCCCGCCATAGTTGAGAACCTAAGCATCTTTGTCAAAGCCGCGAAACTGCGCAACGAACCCCTCGACCACGTCCTGCTCCACGGTCCCCCAGGACTAGGTAAAACCACTTTAGCCAACATTATCGCCAACGAACTCGTTGTTGGATTCAAAGTAACCAGCGGCCCGGTCCTCGATAAACCCGGCGATTTAGCCGGTCTCCTCACCAACCTCAATGTGGGCGATGTCCTGTTCATCGATGAAATTCACCGACTCAGCCCGGTGGTTGAAGAATACCTCTATTCCGCCATGGAAGATTATGTGATCGATATTCTCATCGACTCCGGTCCCAATGCGCGCACGATTCAAATCACCCTTAACCCCTTTACCCTCATTGGTGCCACCACGCGCAGTGGCCTGCTCACCTCCCCGCTTCGTGCCCGCTTTGGTATCAATTCCAGGCTCGAATACTACGACGCAAAAACCTTAACCCACATCGTGGAACGATCCTCCAGTTTGTTGGATATTCCCATCGAGGAAACTGCGGCCTATAAAATTGCCAGCCGTAGCCGCGGAACCCCACGTATCGCCAACGCCCTGCTGCGCAGGGTGCGCGACTTTGCACAAATCAAAGGTACCGGTACCATTGACGACGAGATTACGGAAATCGCCCTCAAAGCCCTGAATGTCGACGAAAACGGCCTCGATGAAATGGATATCCGGATCCTCAAAGTCATTTTGGATAAGTTCAACGGTGGCCCCGTGGGATTGACTACCATTGCCACCGCCATCGGCGAAAATGCAGGAACCCTCGAGGAAGTGTACGAGCCCTTTTTGATCCAAGAAGGATTCCTCATGCGCACCCCAAGAGGACGCAAGGTTACCGAGAAAACATACAAACATCTCGGAAGAGATCTCGGTTATTTTCAAGGAGGTTTGTTCTAACCCATGAACGCAGACCGCTACAAGTCTTTTATCAAAGCGAAGGCGTCGGAACTTGGATTTTTTTATTGTGGATTCTCCCAAGCCGGTTTTCTCGAGGAGGAAGCCCCTAAGCTCGAACGGTGGCTGCACGAAGGTCGTCATGGCAAAATGGCCTACATGGAAAACCATTTCGACAAGCGCCTCAATCCCCAACGCTTGGTAGATGGTTCTAACAGTGTTATTTCTCTGCTCGTCAATTATTTTCCTTCGGTGGTCCCCTCAGCATCCGCCCCAAAAATTGCAAAATATGCTTATGGCGAAGATTACCATACCGTCATTAAAGATAAACTCAAAGCCCTCGTTGTGGCCATGCGGGAGGAAATTGGCGACATTCAAGGACGGGTTTTTGTGGACTCCGCACCGGTGATGGACAAAGCGTGGGCAAAAAAATCAGGTCTCGGCTGGATCGGAAAAAACACCAACCTCATCCATCCTAAAGAAGGCAGTTTTTTTTTCATTGCAGAACTCATTACCGATTTACGGTTCTCCCAGGACCCTCCCATGCCCGACTTTTGTGGAACCTGTACCCGCTGCTTGGACGCCTGCCCTACGCAAGCCCTTACTGCACCCTATGAAATCGATGCGTCCAAGTGCATTTCTTACCTCACCATTGAACTTAAAGACCGCTATTTACCTGAAGAATTCCGTGAATCCATGGAAAATTGGGCTTTTGGATGCGATATCTGCCAAGACGTATGCCCTTGGAACCGATTTTCAAAAGCCCATCAGGAACAGCGCTTTGAACCCGCCTTCGATTTCTTGAACTTGGACCTGACCACGTGGGAAACGGTGCAAGAAAGCACTTTTGATGCTTGGATGAAAGACAGCGCCATTCAACGCACCGGTTTTGAAGGTTTGAAGCGAAACCTGCGCTTTTTGAAACCCGTCGAAAAACCCTAACTTTACGGCGTGTCTGGTTCAACGTTTGGCAAAGTTTTTCAACTCACCTCCTTCGGTGAATCTCACGGTGCCGCGATCGGCGGCATTATTCAGGGATGCCCGCCAGGAATTGCCCTAAACCTCGATAGCATCCAATATGCCTTAGACCGAAGAAAACCCGGCCAGCAAAAGCACAGCAGCCCAAGAAAAGAAGCCGATACAGTAACCTTTCTCTCGGGAATTCACGAAGGAAAAACCCTTGGAACCCCCATTGGATTTATCCTGGAAAACCTAGATGCGCGTTCGCAAGATTACGCTTTCATTCAAGACGTGTATCGCCCATCCCACGCCGATTTCACCTACGCTCAAAAATACGGGCACCGCGACCCCCGGGGAGGCGGTCGATCCAGTGCGCGCGAAACGGCTTGCCGCGTGGTGGCAGGAGCAATCGCCGAACAATTGTTGGAAAAAATCGGGGTCAAGTTTTCATGTTACGTAGACCAAATCGGCCTGCATCGCATGGAACAAGCTGCGTTTTACCCTGCCGACGCCATCGATCGATCGGAGGTGCGCTGCCCCGAGGTAAGCGTTGCCCAATCCATGGTGTCGTATCTCGAAGAAGTCCGAAAGGCGGGCGACACTGCGGGAGGTTGCATTCGATGTGTGATAGAAGGCGTCCCCGCAGGCTTGGGCGAACCCGTGTTCGATAAACTGCACGCCAACTTGGGCAAAGCCATGCTGAGCATTAATGCCGTTAAAGGATTCGAAATCGGAAGCGGATTCCAAGCCGCCACCATGAAGGGCAGTGAACATAACGATGCCTTTTTGGAAGATTTTTCCACCGCCACGAATTATTCAGGCGGCATTCAAGGGGGAATTTCCAACGGGATGCCTATCACATTTCGTGTTGCATTTAAACCCGTAGCCACCGTGATGCAAGCACAAACGACGGTCAACCCGCAAGGCGAAATCGTTTCCCTTGAGCCCAAAGGCCGTCACGATGTTTGTGTGGTGCCGCGCGCGGTTCCCATTGTCCAAGCGATGGCTGCCCTGGTCATATTAGATGCACACTTGCAAAATCAACAACTCAGTCTATAAATTACACCTCATGATACAACGAATTCAAAGCTTATATTTCGCCCTTAACCTCCTGCTATTAGGGAGTTTTTTTTTAGGAATCTCTTGGATGAAATTTGAAAATAAAGCCGCAAAAACGATCGAATCCCTTTCCGTTTTTGGATGGAAGACCTATTCCTTGGCCGAGGGTAAAGAAACCCTTTTGAAAGTTCAACCGCAACCCTTGTATGCGGCCATTGCCTTGCTGATTTTGATCCTTTTTTTAGCCTTGATGCGCTATAAAAACCCTCGAAAGCAACTCGGAATAGCGCGCTTTGCCCTATTGGTAAATGCATTCCTGTTGCTGGCTTTCGTCGTGTGGACGACCTACCTGTTTTCATCAGCACCGAAAGCATCAAACAATTCTGTGGGTTTGGGTTACTATTTCTTATGCTGCACCTTGCCCCTGAGTTATTTTGCGTACCGCGGTGTATTGCGCGATAAAATGTTATTGGATTCCTTAGACCGATTGCGTTAACCATGAATGTACTTTCGGTTGAAAACCTGAGCAAATCTTACGGAGAAAAATTCCTTTTTCAAAACGTCACTTTTGGGCTGGACCAAGGACAAAAAGTGGCGCTGGTGGCTAAGAACGGAGCGGGCAAAACCACGCTGCTGCATTGCTTATGCGGCTTGGAAAGTGCCGATCAAGGAAGCGTTGTTTTTCGGAAAGAGATGCGCGTATCTTGGATGGAACAAACCGAGCAATTTGATCCCCAAGCTACGGTGTGGGAACTCATCGCCAACAACGACCATGAGAAACACCGCTTGCTGCACGCATACAACCAAGCATTGGCGCAAAACAATTCCTCGGAAATCGATCGCTTAACCGATGCCATCACCGAAAACGATGCATGGGGCATGGAGGCGGAAATTTCAAAAATCATTCAAATCCTCCAACTGAATCCCAACGACCTTGTAGGAAGCCTTTCCGGAGGACAAAAGAAACGCATTTCCCTGGCCAAAGTATTGCTGGCAGAGGCTGATTTTTTCATCTTAGACGAACCTACCAACCACTTGGATCTGGACATGATCGAGTGGTTAGAAAGTTACCTCTCAACGACCAAAGCTACCGTATTGATGGTCACCCACGACCGCTATTTCCTTGAAGCCGTGTGCGACGTGATCTTGGAACTGGACCAATTAGCACTGCACAAATACAACGGTAACTTTTCCTATTACCTCTACAAGAAGGCTGAGCGGCACGAACAAATGGCGTCAAGTATTGAAAAAGCCCAAAACACCTACCGGAGTGAATTGGAATGGATCCGCAGACAGCCGAAGGCACGGGGCACCAAACAGAAGGCCCGAATCGATGCTTTTTTGGAGGTCAAAGAAATGGCTTCCCAGAAATTGAAGAACGATTCCCTGGAATTGCTGGTCAAGATGGAACGGCTCGGCACCAAAATCGTTGAATTTCATAAGGTGAGTAAGGCTTACGGGTCAAAAACCATCTTGAATTCCTTTTCCTACCATTTTCAACGGCAAGAAAGGCTTGGCATTGTGGGCAACAATGGGACAGGAAAAACCACGTTCGTAAAAATGCTCTTGGGGGAAATTGCGCCAAATGCGGGCAAAATTGTGGTAGGAGAAACCCTGTTTTTTGGTCATTACACCCAAGACATGATGCAATTCGACGACGACACAAAAGTCATTGATGTCGTTCGAGACGTAGCGGAATTCATTCCCCTCGAAAAAGGACGTCAGTTATCGGCGGCTCAACTCTTAGAGCGTTTCTTGTTTCCACGAGATATGCATTATCAGTTCGTGGCGAAGTTAAGCGGAGGGGAAAAACGGCGGTTGAAACTGTTGCGTGTGTTGATGTCGAATCCCAACTTTTTAGTGTTGGACGAACCCACGAATGACCTGGATATATTCGCCATGGCGGCACTTGAAGCATACTTGAGCACGTTTCAGGGATGTTTGGTGGTTATCTCACACGACCGGTATTTTATGGATAAAATCACCGACCATTTGTTTGTTTTCAAGGGCGAAGGGGAGGTGGAGGACATTTTAGGAAATTATAGCGAATACCGAAAAAATCAGCGCAAACCCAAGGAAGGGATAAAGGCAGAGGTTGTTGTTAAAGAACGAGCAGCTGAAGAAAAAAGAAAGCTCAGTTACAAAGAACAACAGGAAATAAAAACCTTGGAGAGGGAAATAGCGCAACTTGAAACTGAAAAAGACACCTTAACCCAACAATTATCCGAAGGGAATTTAAGCAACGACGCGTTGATCAACTTGGGTGAAACCTTAGGAAAAGTAGTCGAAAGCTTGGATGAAAAATCGACCCGTTGGCTGATTTTGGCGGAATTACAATAAAAAAAGCCCGGATTAACCGGGCCTTCATTAATAGGATGTTTTCTCTTAAGCTTGCTTAACAAATTGCACTTCGGCGTTGAGGGTAATTTCATCGCCTAACACGATATTTCCTGCTTCGGTTACGGCTGACCAAGTAAGTCCAAAATCAGAACGTTTGATTTTTCCCGTTAAGCTCAATCCGGTTTTTGTTTGTCCGTAAGGATCCACTGCGACACCTGCAAAATCTGCATTCAAGCTTACGGGATGCGAAGTTCCTTTGATGGTCATCTCCCCATTGATAATCCAATTTTCACCATGTTGTTCCACTTGGGTGGATTTAAATCCGATGGTGGGAAAGCTCTCCGCGTTAAAAAATTCCGGAGACATAAGATGTCCATCGCGGTCTGCAACGCCGGTGGTAAGGCTGTTCACCTCAGCAGTGAAATCAAACGAAGGGTTTTGAAAGTCTTCTGCGGAGGTAAGGGTCGCATCAAAGGTTCCGAAAGATCCTGAAACATTCGAAATCATCATGTGGCGCACTTTGAAACCTACTTCGCTGTGCATGTTGTCAATTTTCCAAGTATTCATTGTTGTTTTATTTTTTGTAAAGTTAGCGATTCAAGCCTTATGCTTGTTAGCGTAATATTAAGGTTTCTTTTGTACTTTTGATAGGTGTACAAAGCGTTGATGTTACTGTTTTTAGGGTGGTTTATTACCGGCCACGCATATTCCCAGCTTGAAATGAAAGCACAGGAGCCCAAGAAAAACAAAGGGCAACTCAAGGCACCCACACAATTCGCTGTAGAAGGCTTAAACATCAAAAACAATCGGATATTAGCATCCAATCCAAATTTTTTGAACAAGCCCTTAGGAGAGCGGGTCAATGAAAAAACCCTACGTACTTGGTCCTATTCGCTCGGATTCCAAACGGGACTGGGCAGATGGTTGCGTATTGATACTGGGTTGCAGTTCATCCAAAACGGAGAATCCTATGCCTACAGCAACGTTTCAAGCGACAGCACCTTCAGCTATGAAAACCGTTATCGTTACCTCGGTATGCCCCTTTCGATCAATTTCCATTGGGGAAATTCCATCAAACTCTTCGCTGGCCCCGGAATTACACCGATGATTTTTAGTCAATTTTACCAAAAAACGGCATGGACCACAGCCTTGGGGTCTAAAAAAGACGAGAAACTCAAAGAAAAAAATACCGAATATGCCGCATCCGGTTTGCAAGTTTTTGGCCAAGTCGGCCTGCAGTGGATCGGCAATAAGGGCTGGGGAGGCATCATTAAAATGGTGTATCGGAACCAACTCACGAACACGTTTTCCAAATACAATGAATCGATTCATCACGCCTACGGTTGGGGCTTCGGATTTGGAATCACTAAAAAACTGGGATGAAAACGAAGGAATTAATCGACTATTTGGAGGGGCGCTTCCCGCTGTATCTGCAAGAAAGTTACGACAACTGTGGGTTACAAATTGGGGATATCGATCAAGATGTATCGGGAATTTTAGTGGCCTTAGATTGCACGGAAGCAGTTATTGACGAAGCGATTAGTCTCCATTACAACACGATTATTACGCACCATCCCTTGTTGTTTAAGGGAATCAAGCGTATTGGGAAATCCACTTCGATAGAACGGATTATTCGAAAATGCATCAAGCACGATGTGGTAGTATACGCCCTGCATACCAATCTAGACAACCACGGGGAAGGGGTGAATAAACGCATCTGCGAAAAACTCGGTATATTCCATCCACGTCCTTTGGTTCCCTACCGTGGCAATCTGTACAAATTGGTGGTATTCACTCCCCAGGACGCCGTGGATTCGTTGCATAAAGCCCTTGGCGATGCCGGCGCAGGAGGCATTGGAAACTACTACGATTGCGGTTTTCATAGCCCAGGCATTGGGTTGTTTACCCCCAACGAACAGGCGACGCCATCCTTGGGCACGGCGCATGTCCCGGAGCGCGTGGAAGAAATGAAAATGGAATACCTGGTACCCAAAAACAAATTGCATCAGGTGCTGCGGGCGATGCACGAAACGCATCCCTACGAGGAGGTGGCGCACGATGTAATACTCTTGGAAAACGCTGACCCAACCTTGGGAAGCGGAATGGTGGGTGAATTAGCCGTGCCTATGGAAGAACAGGCGTTTCTCTCGTTTGTTAAGGAAACTTTTAACGCTTCAGTTATACGGACATCGCCCCTGCTTACACGGACCATCTCCCGCGTAGCCGTTTGCGGTGGAAGTGGTAGTTTCTTATTGGGGGAAGCGCTCCGTCAACAAGCGGATGTTTTCATATCTTCGGATTTCAAATACCATGAATTTTTCGAAGCGGAAGGAAAACTGATGATTGCGGATATTGGTCATTATGAAAGCGAACAATTCACCCAAGATTTATTGGTAGAGATTATTCAGGAAAAATTTCCTACCTTTGCCGTCCGAATAACTGAACACAATACCAATCCGATAAATTTTCATTAAAATATGGCTACTGCAAGTAAAAAAGAAGTGACTATTGCCGATAAACTGGATGCCCTTTTTGCGCTTCAACAGATTGATTCTGAAATTGATCGAATTCGCACCGTCCGCGGTGAATTACCTTTAGAAGTAAGGGATTTGGAAGATGAAATCGGAGGATTGGAAACGCGAGTTGCGAAAATTACCGAGGAATTGAAAGAAATCCAAAACGATATCACAGCGCGCAAATTGGCGACGAAAGACGCCGAAACCGCTATCGCAAAATACAAAGAGCGCCAAAACAACGTGCGAAATAATCGGGAATATGAATCCTTGAGCAAGGAAATAGAATACCAAGAATTAGAAATCAAACTTCACGACAAGCGCAGCAAAGAAGCAAAAGTGAATATCGATTTAAAAAACACCTTACTGGACGAAGTCAATGCGAAATTACAGTTGAGAAAGGAAGATTTGGAGCGTAAACAAGCTCAATTGGATGCGATTATCAGCGAAACCCAACTTGAAGAAGACAAGTTATTGGCAGATTCTGATAAGGCGAAGGAATTTATCGAAGATCGATTAGTAACCGCTTATTTACGCTTGCGAAACAATTCTAAAAACGGTTTAGCTGTGGTTCAAGTTTTACGGGAGTCTTGTGGAGGATGCTTCAATAAAATTCCACCGCAACGCGTCATGGATATTTTAACAAAAAAGAAAATCTTGGTATGCGAGCATTGTGGTAGAATCTTGGTTCCTGAAGCATCTACCGAGAACGCTTAAAAATCGGAACGGTAGAACACGGCTCGCCAAACATCAAACTTTGAACGTACGGTTTTAAGGCCATCACCAACTGGGTCAGTGCATATTCTTGATCTATCAGCTTAGCACATCCTTTGACAATTACGCGTTGATCTTTATACGATTCGGTATCGAGCTGCATTAAAGCTTGATGGATTCGATAATGTTCCATTTCCTTTGGGGTTCCTGCCACTACTTGCGAAGTGTATGGTTCCAAAGCCGAGGCCACCAACATATACGCCCAAGTGGGAATAATGGCCTCTGTGGAACAGAAAATCCGAACATAACTTGCCTTGTACTGGCTCCAATCGGCGCCTTTCACCCATGCTCTGAAGTCTTTTTCTTTTAATACCAACCCCTGCCAAAGCTGAGAAGCCAGGTCGATTTCGCAGAGCGCAACTTCTGGAAGCAAATCCGCCAAATCCATGGGCAACAAGCCGCTTTCCTTAACTTTATTTCGCAGAGGTTCCATAGTACAAAAATAACCATTGTCGTCGCTTGTGCGCCAAAATGTCACCCGGTTTTTCAGGGCACAAGAATTGACATCCTGCAACCGTTGAAAAATAAAACCTTTGATACGTCGCTCTGGCCATCGGCTATACCTGGCTTGTTTCTATTGAGTTTACTCTGGTTAATTCAGTGGGCGCAACATCTGTTCACCTTTCCTTTCCACACCCTTGGGATTTTACCTCAGCGCATGGAGGGTTTGAAAGGCATTCTCTTGATGCCCTTCATTCATGATAAAAACGATCTGAACCACCTTTTGAATAACTCTGTAGCGTTCCTCGTATTATCCACCTTGTTGTTTTATGCGTATCGAAGCATCGCATTACCGGTACTGCTCATCAGTTGGATCTTTGGAGGCCTGTTCGTTTGGATTTTTGCAGCCAATCACGGAGCTTATCACATTGGGTTGAGTGGGGTGATTTATGCCTTAGTAGCGTTTATATTTTTTTCCGGAGCCATTCGCAAGTATTTTCCCCTGCAGGCCATGGCGCTGCTGGTGGTGTTTTTGTACGGAAGTACGCTTTGGGGAATATTTCCTATTGAACCAAAAATATCTTGGGAAGGACACCTCGCCGGATTCATTTGCGGCTTTTTCCTAGCAGTGTTCTTTCGCCATAAAGGTCCACAACGACCAAAATACACCTATGAAATTGAGCAGGAGATGGGCATTGAACCGCCGGATTTCGAAGGGGAATGGTTAAAAAAACATCAAGCCATGGAAGAAAACAACAACCCACTGATTATTAACTATCATTTTCTCCCTAACACCACTCCTCCAACCCCTAATCCGTCGGTCGAAAATATTCCACTCGCTGTGCCGTCCCCGGACCAAGCCCCTGAAGATCCTTCGAAAGAAAATCCACGGTCACCCAACCAGCCGTAGGAAACGTGAATTCCTCATCGGTAAGCCATGCTAAGAGGTCCGAAATTCCATCATTGTGGCCAATGAACAAGGTATGATCCTTGGCGTAAGTCCCTAAAATCACCTTCCATTCCGATAAATCTGCCAAATAAAGTTCATTCAAGTATAGTCTTTCTGCCGGCTTTTCAGCACAAGTAATGGAACATGTTTGGCGAGTTCGTAAGGCACTTGAACACACAATACGTTGCAGGGGGATAGGGTGTACGTAACGTTGTAGCGAATGTGCCTGCTTTATTCCGCGCTCGTTCAAAGCTCGATCAACATCCTGACCACTTACCGATACGCGTTCGGTTTTAGCGTGCCGTAAAAAATACCATCTCACAGCCCTTGATTTTTCACCAATCGCTTGCCTAATTCGACAAAATAAGGCTCATTTACGTGGGCTTCTAACAGTTGCAGGTGCTGTATCCTGTGGGCGTCGGTTCCTACAAAATCGAACAAACAATCATCTACCATTTTTTCGGCTTGTTTCCGAATTTCAGGTCCATAATGTCCTGTGAGCGACATCAGGTTCATTTGAATATTGACCCCCATTTTTCGATATTTTTCGGCGTACTCAGGGGAATTCAACAAGTAAATATAGCGTTCAAAATGGGCTAAAATTGGCGTATATCCCCGATCCTGAAGGCGTTTAAATACGGCTTCTTCAAAAACGGGAGGCGTCGTAAAACTGAATTCCATCAAGACATAACGCTGTTTTCCAAAGCACAAAAGTTCTTTTCTCTGGATGCGCTCAACGAAAGAATCATCCAAAAAATACTCCGCACCAAGGGCAATTTCCAATCCTATGCCAGCGCGTTGTTTCGCCTCTTCCAGCTCGCCAAAAACCTGCTGCAAATTCGCTTCGGAGTTCGGATAGATATCCAATTTAATGTGCGGTGTAATGATGCATTTGGCGTAGCCTAAGTCCTCCATTTTTCGCAACAACTCAAGGCTTTCCTCCATGGATTTGGAGCCATCATCCACCCCAGGCAGGAAGTGATTATGCATATCGCAGCGAAAAGCCTTAAGGTTTAAAGATTCCGGTATAGCCGCAGTTTTATCTTGGGAAAAAAGTTTAGAGAACCACGCCATTATTCATAAAATTTTTCATAATAGGCTTTATACGCACCGGAGGTGACGTTTTCAATCCATTCGGGATGGCTCAGGTACCAATCCACCGTTTTATCCAATCCCTCTTCGAAACGTAAAGAGGGTTTCCAGCCCAAATCCTTGGTTAGTTTTGTTGCATCAATGGCATAACGGTGGTCATGGCCGGCACGGTCTTTCACAAACTTGATTAAGGCTCGAGACGAACCTTCCTCCTTCCCTAATTTTCGGTCCATCAAATCGCAGAGGTAATGCACTAAATCCAAGTTCGACCATTCATTTAGCCCGCCGACATTGTAGGATTCGCCTAATTTTCCCTGCTGAAAAATTACATCAATGGCCGCAGCATGGTCTTCCACCCATAACCAATCCCGCACGTTGCTTCCATCGCCATAAACAGGTAAGGGCTTTTCATGTAAAATATTATTAATCATCAAAGGAATCAGCTTTTCCGGAAAATGATGACTTCCATAATTGTTAGAGCAATTCGACATTTTAATTGGCAAACCATACGTATGGAAGTAGGCCATTACAAAATGATCGGAGCTCGCCTTCGAAGCGGAGTAAGGACTTCGAGGGTCGTAGGGAGTGTGTTCAGTAAAAAACCCATCGGTTCCTAAACTACCGTAAACCTCATCGGTAGAAACATGATGAAAAACATGCCCTTCAAACGAATCTGCCCAAGCACTGCGCGCTGCCTCCAACAAATTGACGGTTCCAACCACGTTGGTGTACACAAATTCCAGAGGCCCATCGATGGAGCGATCCACATGCGATTCTGCAGCTAGGTGAATCACGTCAGTAATCCGATGTCTTTTAAAAACTGCATTAATCGCCTCCAACGATTGGATATCGCATTTTTCAAAGGCATAATTGGGTGCATCTTTGAGGTCGGATAAATTCTCCAAATTCCCCGCATACGTGAGCTTGTCGAGGTTAACCACCAAGAACTGAGGATAGCGTTGAACCATTCTTCGCACCAAGTGCGATCCAATAAAACCGGCACCTCCGGTAATTGCAATGCGTTTTATATAGTCCATTACAAACTCCAGTATTCTAAATGATTGATTTTTCCTTTGTAGATTCCTTTCACATCCACAAATACCCCATGCTGATCCTTCATCATTTCCATGAAAAACGCTTCGGCTAATTGGAGATATTCCCGATGATTTACCGCCACAATGATGGCGTCGTAATCGTTATTGGGCCGCGGTAAAAGCTCCACACCGTATTCATGCAACATCTCTTGCGACGATGCGTGAGGATCCACTAAATCCACCGACATCTGGAATGACTTAAGTTCGTTTACGATGTCCATAACTTTTGAATTACGGATATCGGTTACATCCTCTTTGAAGGTGGTTCCCATGATTAAGGCCTTTGCTTGCTGAATCACTTTACCTTGCGCAATGACCTTTTTAACCGTTTGTTTTCCGATGTAAAATCCCATGGAATCATTGACGTAACGACCGCTTGTAATGACTTTTGAATGGTAACCGGCTTGTTGAGCACGATGCGTTAGGTAATAAGGATCTACTCCAATGCAATGTCCCCCTACAAGGCCTGGGGTGAATTTTAGGAAATTCCACTTGGTGCCTGCCGCTTCCAATACGTCGTAGGTATTAATTTTCAGTTTATTAAAAATGATGGAAAGCTCATTAATAAGTGCAATGTTCACATCGCGTTGGGTGTTTTCGATGATTTTTGCTGCCTCAGCCACTTTGATGGATGGAGCGCGATGAACCCCGGCATCAACCACCAACTCGTAAACGGCTGCCACGGTTTCCAGAGCCTCAGGGGTCGACCCTGATACCACCTTCACCACATTTTCCAGGGTATGGACTTTATCTCCCGGATTGATGCGTTCTGGGGAATAACCCACATAAAAATCTTGATTGAACTTGAGACCTGAGACTTCTTCGAGGATGGGAATGCAATCCTCCTCCGTGCAACCCGGGTAAACGGTAGATTCAAAGACCACATAATCCCCGGGACGAAGCGCGTTTGCCACACTGCGTGTTGCTGCCAACAAAGGTTTCAAATCGGGTAAATTAGCGTCATCAATGGGGGTAGGAACAGCTACGATATAAAAGGAAACTTGCGTTAAATCGTTTGGGTTGTGGGTAAATTCTATGGAACAATTCGAAAACGCTTCCGCCTTCAGCTCATTGCTCGGGTCGATTCCCTGCTTCATAAGTTCGATGCGTGCTTCGTTGATGTCAAACCCCAGCACATTCACTTTTCGGGCGAAAGCCAAAGCAATGGGCAAGCCAACATACCCTAGGCCAACTACTGCGAGTTTTTCCTCGCCATTCATTAACCGCTTAAAAAATTCTTGATTCATGCGTTAATTTTGATAAAATGCTTGTTCGTCGCGCACTTTGTATATGCGTTCTATGATGTCCACCACCTTCAACCCTTCGAGAGCATTGGTTGTTGCTGTAGTTCTTCCTTTCAACGTGTCGATTACATTTCGAATCACAAAATTGTGGTTGGCTGCCGAACCTTTATAGGGGCCGTAATCGTTGGCCGGGTTAGCAGGTTTTAAGGTCGGGAGGACATAATTGGGGATATTACAAACCTCCACCTCATTCATATATTGCCCTCCAATTTTTACACTTCCCTTGCTACCAATTACGGTGAGTGAACTTTCCAAATTTTGGTGTGCCACCGAAGTAGAATAATTGATGGTCCCCATGCCCCCATTCAAAAACTCAAAACTTACAAACCCAGAATCTTCAAAAGCCGTAGATTCCCGGTGGTTAAAGTCCGCAAATTTACCTTGAATGCGATCGATATCCCCAAAGAGCCAATACATAATATCGATGAAATGGGAAAACTGCGTGAATAAGGTGCCTCCATCCAGGTCCGGGGATCCCTTCCAACTTCCTGGCTTATAGTATCTTTCATCGCGGTTCCAATAACAATTCACTTGAACCATAAAAATGTCGCCAAGCACTCCTTGATCAATCAAGTCTTTGATCCATTCCGACGGGGGAGAATACCGGTTTTGCATAACGCAAAAAACCTGACGATTCATTTGAAGCGCGGTATAAATGACTTTTTCACAACTTTCCTTGGTGAGTCCCATGGGCTTTTCAACCACGACATGTTTTCCGGCCTTAAGTGCTTGAATGGCTTGTTCGGCATGAAGACCGTTCGGAGTGCAAATAGAGAGCACATCCACGTCAAATTGTGCGTTTAACAATGCCTGTAGGGAATCAAAATGAGGGACCTGATATTCCAAGGTACCGCAGTCTTCGGCCGAACGAATGTCGCACGTGGCAACAAGTTCCGCTTCTGTCTCGCGGAAGATCATTTCGGCGTGGCGTTTTCCAATATGACCGGTGCCGATTACGGCAAATTTAATCGGATTATTCATTAAGCAATGCGTGTTATTTGGTGATTGTTAAGCGTATATTCCTGACCTGACTCAGGACAAATGGCTCGGTGCTCCTCGTTAAAATTCAGGCGATGACCGTATTCACTCACCCAACCAATTTGTTTGGCGGGATTTCCTACAACAAGGGCATAATCCAACACCGACTTGGTGATTACCGCACCTGCCCCAATTAGCGCAAAACGTCCGATGGTGTTTCCGCAAATAATCGTCGCATTGGCACCAATGCTTGCTCCTCTTTTTACCAAGGTCGTGGCGTATTGGTCCCGGCGCACCACATGACTTCTCGGGTTAATGACGTTGGTGAACACCATGGAAGGCCCAAGAAATACATCGTCCTCACAAATTACGCCGGTATAAATGGAAACATTGTTTTGTACTTTGACATTATTACCTAGGGTTACGTTTGGGGAAACAACGACATTTTGCCCCAGATTACAGGCTTCCCCGAGTATACATCCTGTCATGAGATGCGAAAAATGCCAAATCTTAGATCCTTTTCCTATCGTGCATCCTTCATCGATAACGGCGGTTTCGTGGGCAAAATATTCCATTATTTTACAATAAATTGGTCAAAATTCTTGTGCTCCATAAGATGCAATTCCTCCACACTTAACCCTCGGAAATATTGGTAGGTGCGCTTGAGTCCTTCCGCGCGTTGAATCGTAGGAGCCCAATCCAGCACCTCACGCGCGACGGAAATGTCCGGACGTCTTTGCTTGGGATCGTCCGCAGGAAGTGCCTTAAACACGATTTGTTGATCCGTTTGGGTAAGGGCCACAATTTCTTTGGCAAAATCAAGAATGCTTATTTCGTCGGGGTTTCCAAGATTCACGGGCTGTACGTAATCGCTCATAAGCAGGCGATAAATTCCTTCTACTAAATCGTCCACATAACAAAAAGAACGTGTTTGAGAACCATCGCCAAATACGGTAATATCTTCCCCGCGCAAGGCCTGACCAATGAATGCCGGGAGTGCCCTTCCATCGTTGAGCCGCATTCGCGGCCCGTAGGTATTGAAAATGCGCGCGATGCGCGTTTCCAGTCCATGAAAGGTATGGTACGCCATAGTCATGGCTTCCTGAAAACGCTTGGCTTCGTCGTATACCCCACGAGGACCAACGGGGTTGACATTCCCCCAATAGGATTCTTTTTGTGGATGGACCTCCGGGTCGCCATAAACTTCCGATGTAGAGGCTATCAGCATTCTTGCACCTTTTTCTTTGGCTAATCCTAGGCAATGGTGTACGCCTAAGGAACCCACCTTGAGGGTTTGAATGGGAATTTTAAGGTAATCAATGGGGCTGGCCGGTGAGGCAAAATGAAGAATATAATGCAGATCCCCAGGGACATGAATATACTTGGAAACATCTTGCCGATAAAAATCAAATCGTTCTGAGGGCATCAGATGCTCGATGTTGGTCATTCTTCCGGTAATGAGGTTATCCATAGCAATTACATGGAACCCTTCCTGCATGAACCGGTCACAAAGGTGGGAACCTAAGAAACCTGCCGCACCGGTTATGAGTATTTTTTTTCGCTGATTCATCTTCCGATACTAAAATAATCAAAGCCAAGGATTTTCATCTCCTCCGGTTCAAAGATATTCCGGCCATCGAAAATAGCAGGAATCGCCATGGCCTCCTTCATGCGTTGAAAATCCGGACTTCTGAAAACCGACCACTCCGTACAAATCATCAAGGCATCGGCGTTTGCAAGTGTTTCGTAAGGTGAATTGCCATAGGCAATGTTCGAGCCCAGCTCTTTTTTCACATTTTCCATGGCTTCTGGATCATAGGCGTGAATTTTCACTCCCATCGATAAAAGTTCGCGCAACATAAAAAGTGCGGGAGCTTCGCGGATGTCGTCGGTATCGGGTTTAAAACTCAAGCCCCAAACAGCGATTTTTTTGTCTTTTAAGTCGTGGTTGAAATACACCATCAATTTAGGAAGCAAGGCCAAGCGCTGTTGTTGATTTACCTCCATTACAGCTTCTAAAATACGAAAGGGATACCCTTCGGATTGCCCGCTGAAATGTAAGGCTTGCACGTCTTTCGGAAAGCAAGATCCCCCGTATCCAATGCCCGGAAATAAAAAGCGTTTGCCGATGCGATCGTCGGAGCCGATACCCAAGCGAACGGCATCGACGTTGGCGCCCACCCGCTCGCAGAAATTCGCGATTTCGTTCATGAAGGTGATTTTTGTAGCCAAAAAGGCGTTTGCCGCATATTTTGTCAACTCTGCCGATTTTTCATCCATGATTAACATTGGATTTCCTTGACGAACGAAGGGTTTATACAAGTTCTCCATTACTTTAACCGCCCTAGGGTCGGTGGATCCAATAACGATGCGATCGGGTTTCATAAAATCGCTCACGGCAAAACCTTCGCGCAAGAACTCGGGATTGGAAACCACACTGAAGGGTTGCGCTGCTTTGCTTGCCAAACGAGCGTGAACTTTATCGGCCGTGCCAACGGGCACCGTACTTTTATCCACAATGACGGTGTACGATTTTAACAAGGGGCCTAATTCATCCGCCACTGCAAGAATGTAGGATAAATCGGCTTGGCCATCTGCTCCCGGAGGCGTTGGAAGCGCTAAAAATATTACTTCGGCTCCTTCAATCCCTTCGGCTAAACTGGCGGTGAAGGAAAGGCGTTGAGCTTCTAGGTTCCTAACCAAGAGATTGGCTAAATTGGGTTCATAAATCGGCGTAATTCCTTGGCGCAACCGTGCGACTTTTTCTTCATCAATATCCACACAGCAGACAGCATTCCCCGTTTCGGCCAAGCAAGTCCCCGTGACCAAACCCACATAGCCTGTTCCTACAACTGCAATTTTCATGGATTAAAAAAGGATTGTACCATTGCGCAAATAAAGGCCACTTGATCGTTTTGCATTTCGGTATGCATAGGTAAACTAATAACCCGCTCGGTTAGAAAATCCGTAACTGGTAAATCTGCCATAGTTAACTTCAATCCTTCGAACATTTTTTGGCGATGCGCAGGTACCGGATAATAAATCATGCTAGGAATTTCATGGGCTTCCAAATGACGGTGTAAGGCATCGCGCGATTGTGGGGGAACTTGCAATGTATATTGGTGAAACACGTGGTTTGATTTGGCGGAACGCGCGGGTATTTTTACCCCTTCAATTCCAGCAAAGGCTTCGTCATAAGCGGTAGCTAAATTCTGACGCGCATCGATGTAGGAATCCAGCTGCCGCAACTTTACCCGCAGCACGGCCGCTTGAAGAGAATCCAACCGGGAATTGCATCCTACTTCATCGTGATAATAACGTTTACTTTGGCCGTGATTCGCGATTCTTCGCAAGGTTTCGGCTAGGGAATCATCGTTGGTCATCATAGCCCCTC
>Ga0214921_10000469_pt1 | contig 75005 bp, 85 predicted proteins | sample LL1505_MetaG_FD_177992 | JGI IMG/M metagenome (GOLD analysis project Ga0214921, IMG submission 177992) | Freshwater microbial communities from Lake Lanier, Atlanta, Georgia, United States - LL-1505 | ecosystem: Environmental > Aquatic > Freshwater > Lake | place: USA: Georgia | collected... | reverse complement strand
CCGCCGTTCTACAGCATCGGCTTTAAGGAAGAAGCTAGTAAATTTTTTAGAACGCATATCAACAATATCTATAAGTACAACGTTTCCGTTATCATCTAAAACAGTCATACCAGTTATTGATGTTGAAATGTCTAAACCAAGAATCATGCCTTATTATAATATACTATTTATCTGTTTGTTTAATAATAATTTAAATTTGTCCTTATCAGATAATGCTGGTGCATCTAATTGAACTGATAATGAACCGGAAATATTAATAAACATAGAAACAGATACTAAATCATTTGTGTAATTGCTACTTCCTTCTTGCATAATCATTACATCAAGGCTGATATACTCTATATCTGAGGGACCATATTGATTAAATGTTAATAATTTTGTTCCATCAAAATCAAAATAATCTACAGCTATATTACTAGATGATAGAAAAACATTATTTACATTATCTAGGGCTGTTTGTATTGCGCCAGTAACATCTAAAGTATAAGGTACCCAATTCACTCCATCCCATTTTAAATATTGACCGATGACAGCATCAGATGCAGAAACATCCTGTAAGGCATTTATTGAAGCCGAAAGGGAATCTTCGTAATAAACAGAAGTAGTAACTTCTGTAACGTGCATACGTTTTGCATGTATGGTATCAGTTATATAAGCATTACCGTCAATATATAAACCACTAGCAGTAACTGGAAAAGAAGAACTTACATGACCACCTTCCAATAAGGAACCGGAAACATTAAATAAAATATTATCATCGATGTCAGTTTTAAAAATTTGTTTTTTTGTTAAAACGTCGGATATAAACTTAACTGGACGAACTGCCATTTTTATTTTCCTTCTTCAATGCCATATTCTGCTTTAATGGCCTTTAAATTTTTTAAAAAATCTGGACTAATACCGTGTAATTTTACTTTTCTATTTAATATATCTTTTACCAAGAGTAAATCTGCTTTTTGTTTTTTTAGTTTTTTTATAACTTCTTCTTTATTTTCAAATCCTTCATTAGCTTCTTCACGAATTTTTTTAAGATTATTACGACAAATCATTAACCAATTAGTCACTTGTAGGAAAGAAAACTTATATTTCATCTGGTAATTCCTTTTCCTGTTCTATTAATTCTATTATTTTATCGTACTTTTCTGCCATTTTATCTATTAATTCTTCAAACTCGCCTTTTTTACTTAATAATGTTATTTCTTTGCGAAAATCACCTGTATGTGGCAATATTTCTCTCATTATCTTGTCAAAATCTTTAATAAGATAGGTTATTTTACGTTTCACAGTAATAAATAGTTTTATTAAAAAGAAAGGGTGACAAAACTTCTGTCACCCAATCAAACGTACATATTTATTAAATTATTATACTACCATTGTCCAAGCAGTGCCGTTGTGGAAATATAGATGTGTACCGGAGACTGCCATCATTCCTACAGCGCCAGCTGGCAATGTTGCTTGTGCAGATAATGTTAATACGCTAGACATACTAACTGTTCCTGTCACTGTAAGAGCACCGGGTATAGTGACTAAACCAGTACTATCTGATTTAATACGAATATTTCCACCGCCATCACTAATGATTATTGAACCAGTTGTATTATCAACAGTTGAACCATTGTTACTGCCAATGATTACTCCTTGATGCATATTTGTAATACTCGTTCCAGCAGAAGTTCCAATAAAAATATTAGAAGAACCAGAAACCATATTTTGACCAGCAAGATATCCAACAGCAACGTTATAACCATTATTGCCGCTTGTTGGTTTAATGTGCGATTTTAAACTTGAATCGCCAATAGCAGTATTACCATTACTAGTAACGGCACTATATAAGCTATTATATCCTACGGAAACGTTATTATTACTATTTAAAAGCTTAAATGAGCTACTTAAACCAACGGCTGTGTTATATGAACCCAAAGAGCAACTGGTCATTGCGAACGCTCCTATGGCTGTATCACCCGACCCGTTAGTAACAAAAATGGCAGAAGCTCCCAAAGCGGTTATTCCGTTTCCAGAGTTATTTATCATTTTGCTTCCAATAACCGTGTTATTAGCGCCCCCACCGCCACCAGAATAATTATTGTAATTGCCGTTAGAGACAATATATGTATTACTAACATCATATGGGGTGGAGAACAGCATCCTGCCAAGATAAGAATAATTATTGCTGCCGCTAATATCTGCAATAGAAACTGAACTAGAAGTGGCAGTTACTGTTGTTCCTGTAAATGTTGGGTTATTTTTAGGAGCAAAAGTGCCAGATACAGCAGATGGAGTAGCAAAAGAACTAGAAACTCCTGTTAATGTTGCGAATGAAGCAGAAACTTGTGCTGCCGAAACACCACTTGGTAAATTAGTTAAATTACTACCATCGCCAACAAAATAACTTGCAGTTACAGCACCGGTAAATGTTGGATTGCTTTTTGGAGCAAATGTTCCACTAACACCAGACAAAGAAGCATATGTTCCTGAAACGCCAGATAATGTTGCATAATTTGTTAAAGAACTTGTAATTTGCGCTGGAGTGGTAAAAGCGCCAGACACTCCAGTTGATGTCGCATAAGGAGCTAAAGCGCTTGTAACTTGCGTTGGAGTTACTAATCCATTTGCAGAAATAACACCATTAGTTATAGATACATTTGTTCCTGCGCTAAATTGGTTACGAACATCATTTGTAAATGTTGGTATAGCAGATGAAGTGGCAACATATGAAGCAGTAACAGACGATAGATTAGAACCATTTCCATTATAAGTACCAAAAAAAATTCCATTAAAACCACCAGACGAACTAACAACACCAGTTGTTTTATTAATAAGAAGAGAATTATTGGCAAAATTTAATGTATTGCTTTGAATGTTTACTTGATCTCCATAAAATGTTACTTGAGAATCACCAGTTGAACCTAATGTAGTATTACCATTAATGCTTAATGCACCTTGAACGTTTGAATTAGCCGTAGAAGTAAAACCTGCCATACTTATAGAAGTACCAAAGCTTGCACCTCCGTTAAATGTTTTAGCGCCAACAATTGTCTGAGCAGAATTTGCATTAACAAATGAGCTAGAAACACCTGATAAAGTTGCATATGGAGTTAAAGCACTAGCGACTGTAGTAGAAACTTGTGCATTTGTAGCATACGTTGAACTTGCATCTGAAGTTTTTAAGAAGGTTCCAGAAACTCCAGATAAAGTAGCATATGGCGTTAAAGCACTTGTTACTTGTGTGGAAGTGATACCTGTACTAGCAGCATCAATTACTCCATTTGTAATTGTAATATTTGTACCGGCAGTAAACTTTGATCTAACATCATTGGTAAAATTAGCTATTTTAGAAGAAGTTAATGAACTGGTAACTTGCGCTGGGGTTGCAAATGACGCAGAAACTCCAGATAAAGTTGCATATCCTGCTAAAGAATCATTAATATTGCTAATTTGTACGAACGAAGATGAGATTTCTTGTGCTGTTACGCCGCCACCACTTGATGGGGTATTGTATGAAGCGCTTGTGTTTATAACATCTAATAATGTTTCGTTTACGGCAATAAATCTAAATGCATTACCAGCAGCACTTGGAGCATCTATGTCGGCATATAGATTACTGCCGCTGACAAATAAAATAATACTTGCCATATCATTTCTATAAACGCCATCTCCATTTGAATCTATCAATAAATCGATTGTGATATCTTTTAAATTTCCAGAAGCAAAATATTGTGAACCAGATGTTGCTAATTGTGTTAAATTAAGTCTTGTTAAACCATAAGGACCAAGAGTGCCAAAATGTCTAAAGCGTACTGCTTCATAGGCACTTCTTATTTCCGCTCCTTTATCTTCTATTGCTTGGTCTATTGCATGTAAGGCTGTATCAATGCTATACATGCCGTTATTAGTTCTAGAGACGTTATTGAACTCTCCTGAACCTGATAACATTATATTACCGCTAACCACTACTTGACTGTCATTTACTTCAAATAATACCTTTCCATCGTCCAATACTTTTTTAATTAATGTATTAGAACCAGTTAAAATAATACTAGAATTTGTTGAAGCTTCGACGGTGCCTAGAATTTTAATATTTCTTATGTCGGCCATCGTAATAAATCTCCTGCCACAAAGGGCAAATAAAAAAATAGCGCCGTAAGCTTAATGGCGCATATATACTAATTAGTTTTTATTTTATTAAAATAGCAACCATCAGCCAAATATAGATTATTACAGCCATTATATAGAATTAAAAAATATTAATTTTTAATTAATTCGGCCATTTTATTTATAAATAAGCCAAATAAAAAGGGGAAGCATCTCTGCTTCCCCCCTAATCTAAACTACATTAGATTATATTATACTGCTAAACCGCCATCTTTTTCGTTAACTGCGATTAAGCGGAATGCTGCGCTTGGTGTAGCTGGTGCATCGATTTGTACCTTCAATGATGCGCCATCTACATACATCTTGATTGCTACCAAGTCGTTGGTGTAACCAGTGCCGTCTGCATCAACCATTACGTCCAATGCGATGTTTGCAATTTGTGCAACAGCGAATTGAGCGCCGCCTTCGGTTGACAAGTTAACAATAACTTGACCACCGCTCATGGTGCCTGTTACTACTAAGCGTAATGCATCGTATGCGTTGCTTAATGCATTAGCGTTTGAGCCAACCTTAACGTCTAATGCGTGGATTGCATCGCTTACGTCAAACTTGCCACCTACTACTGGAGTGGTGATGTTTGAGAATGCAGAACCAGAAAGCTTCATTGCACCGCCGAAACTTGCTTCGCCTGCAACGCCTAAGCCAATGTCAGATACCCATTTGCCTGCTGCGTTGTCATATTTGAAGCTTACGCCTGCGCCGTCTACTTCGATACCTGCGCCGTCTGCTGCTGCACCGTTAGCTGCACCTTTTGCGATAGTTACGAGCTTATCAGTTACTTCAAGATTTACGCTGTTGATGTATGTTAATTGACCGTTAACTTGTAAGTTACCGCCAACTGTTACGTCGCCTGAGAAGCTACCGCTCTTAGCAGAAACGATATTTTGACCGCCCATGTTAAGAGCGCCGCTCATTGCACGGCTACCATCTAATTTCAAGAAGGTTAAATCTTCTGCTGCGCGTGCTTGTGCTTCAGCGGTGTCTTGTGCGTCAACGTATGTCTTCAATGAAGAAGAAAGAGCATTGTCTTGAGCGTCAACGTATGATTTTACTGCACCAGATAAGTTGTTGATGCGTGTATCAAATGCGCCGGAAAGAGCTGCTTCTGTACTATCAACGTATGACTTCATGCTTGTTGATAATGCTGTATCAGCGCTTGCACGGGCTGTTGCTTCTGCAAGAATTGCAGTTGCTACTGCACCGCTTAATGCATTGACGCGGGTGTTATAAGCACCTGATAATGCTGTGTCGGCTGCTGCACGGTCACTAACTTCTTGTGCAATAGCGGCAGAGAGTACGCCTTCTGCTGCTAATGCGCGGGCTTTTTCTGCATCTACGTATGCTGCCATAGAAGAAGAAAGGCCAGTTACTGCTGTGCCACGGTCAACAATTTCTTGTGCCAATGCACCAGAAATGGCTGCTTCTGCTGCTAATGCACGGGTTGTTTCTGCGTCTACATAACCCTTCATTGAGCTTGAAAGTGCTGTGTCTGCTGCATCTACGTAAGACTTAATAGCACCGGAAACGCTAGTGATTCTTGCGTCTAATACGCCATCTGCTGCATCAACGTAGCTCTTCATAGAGCTTGACAATGCTGCATCGGCAGCAGCGCGTGCTGTTGCTTCGGCAGTGATTGCTGTTGATACTGCACCGCTTAATACGTTAAGACGTGTGTTGTATGCACCAGAAATTGCTGTATCACGTGCGTCTACGTATGTTTTCATGCTGCTGCTTAATGAAGCGTTAGCTGCGGTTTGTGCAGTATCTACGCCATCAATAAAGCTCTTTAATGCACCAGAAGCTGCATCAAGATTGCTTTGTAAATGTTGGTCTGCTGCATCAACGTAGGATTTAATAGCGCCTGAAGCTGCTGTTAATTGTCCGTAGTTAACGCCATCAGAATTTACTGTACCATCGGCTACGCTAGTGAGCTTTTGGCCGTTTACATCTAAACCTTGTTCAAATTTTGCAGCTTGGGATGCTGTCAAAACTGTTAAAATCTTTAATGGATTTGCCATTGTAATACTTTTCCTTGCCCATTGGGCGAATAAAAAATAGCGTTTTAACCTAAACAACCGATTAAAACCGCTGTATAATAAATAGTTTTAAATTTAGAAAAAGTATTTATTGATTTTTTTGATCAGCCAAAAAGAAAATTATCCAACAAGAATAATAACATACGAATCGGTGGGTATGGCATCACCAGTATCAATAATTAAAGTATTCGCATCTTGGAATAAACAGAAAAATTCTACTTTTTGAAATTCTCCAAAGTTTTCTCTCATTGTTATAAATAAATCTTGTGTTCCGTAATTGTGATTTATAATATATTGAGTATCAACATTATTGCCGATTAAAAATGTTTTCTTGAATGCCAATCCAGAACCCATCAAGGTTCCTTCGTTAAACGCTGGATTAGCTAATTCTTTTTTCTTTTTTTTCTTCTTAGAGACATCAAAAATTACATTTTCTCTGGGTATCTTTAACTCCACAGCATTTTCGGCAGTCTTGACAATTTTATCTTCTGTATTGCTACCTTCGCCTATTAATTGACCCAATACTTTAACGGTAATTGAAGATTTATATTTTCTTTCTTCTTCGCCAAGATCACTTATACTATCTTGGTTGAATGACGGATCCATGAAACATTCAAAACGATAATCATCTTTAGAAATTATAAAGTAATTTTGTGCTGTTTTAGCTATGAATGGTTGAATAATTTCATTCATTTGTGACTGATAATTGGTTAAAATATTAATTTTGTATTCCACAGTAACATACACTGGAATACGAACTTCCATATGTTGATAAACTAATTTTTTATTTTTCTTTGAAGTTACAAAATTAACCTGTTTTTCTTTTCGTAATGTATCAGCATTAGCAAAGTTAGAAGTTTTATCTTGATTTAAAACCTTGGTAACATAATATCTGTCTTGCTTTGGTGATAAATTAGCTTGAAAATTACCTTTTTTATTAGGATCTTTAGTAATATTTACTCTTTCTAAAGAAATAATTGGAGGTATTAAAGAGCCATTTTTATCTCTAAGAGCTTTATTATTTTTTATCTGGAATGATCTTTCTGCTGAAGACCATATAACTGGTACTTTAATTCTATCGTTGATAGAATCACAATGGATATTTAATTTTTCTACATATTCAAGAAAAGCTGCATCCATTGTCTCAATGGAGCTTTGAGCTAAAATAACATTCTTTGTTTGTTCTGATATTAATGTTTCGGACATTTTATATATCCAACTTTAGTTTAAAGGTAAAATCTCTATTTTCTGTTTTTCTAACAGGTTTAGATACTTTAGCGACTGCTATTAAATTCTTATTTTCATCGTAAATACCAATTTTAGTTATAAAAGTTTGCTTTTCTAAGCTACCCGTATAATTGTCATATAGATATTTGGTAGTGTTTTTGATATTTAAAAATTCGTTTTCACTATATGTTGTTGAAGTGGCAACTGCATTAAAATTGCTAGAATTAGAATAATCTATATATGTTGGATTATTAGAGTGATTTAAATCATTCTTTTCGGCATGAGCAAACATGGTTATGGTATTAACATAGTTGATACCTTCAAAATCTAAATCATAACTAGAACTTGGTGCAACAACAGTACAAGAACTATTCCCAGAGCCCCAGAAAATCCAACGTGGATAATCCGGACTGGAACCAGAATCGTATGTTTCTTGATGTACAGAGTCTAAAGGCCAGCTACCAGTTAATATTATAAATCCTTCATTATAAAGAACAACTCCAGCTACACTCCCAGAGCCATAATTTCCGGAAACTTGTATTAATTCGCCATTTTTATTAACATCGTTTAATTGTGCTATTACCGTACCAGAAACTTCAAAAGATAGTTCTACGGTCCCTCTATTAATTGAGGAGCCATAAAAAATACTTGGAATATTTATAAGATTTATTCTTTGTGTTTCTTTATTCCATAAACCTTGGCTAGAACTATATTCATAGTGGGAGCTAATAGTAGAATAGCTATTTAAAACATTCTTTAGTGCATATATATGTTTTCTATCTGCTATTCTAGAAGTAGAATATGGAAGGCATTCAATCTTTATAGAAGCTGAATTCGGTGACGAGCTTGTTAATATAGTTCCATAGGCAGATTTCTTATAATCTGTTGGTGGAGTAGATTTGAATGAATTGGAACCACCGTTTTTGGGCATAAAACGGTAATTCTTTGTTTTATCTATAGGCGGCATAATATATAATTATACCATAAAAACAAAATATCTTGTTTTTTACGATATACTTGTTGCAAAAACACCAATAGATGAAGAGCCGCTTACGAAATATCCGCCATGATATACTCCAACTGTCGTTGGCTCTGATACGTAAGTCCCAGACGGATATAGAATGAATGAATAATTTGAAGGAGCGCTGGAGGTATTGGTTAAGGTAAACCCGTGAGTTGTGCCACCGGCAGTTGAAAAAGCAATATATAAATTGTTAGGACCGGGATTAAAAATAGTTAATCCCTTACGACTTACACTTTCGCTTACTAAATTAAATGTTCCGCTAGCAGCTGTAGACCAAGTAAAAGATGTAGTGGCGGTTTTTATTACTGTTGTAACTGGGACAGCAGTAACATACAATGGGGAAGCGATTGAAGAAGTTACTGCTATAGTACCAGTTATTGGGATTGGATTTGATAAAGAGGCGGAAACTGTTACAGTACCATCTACTATATGGTGTGGAACTAGATCGCCAGCATCTAAGCTAGTTTTTAATGTTTGCGACGATCCATTTCCGTCTTTAATATTTAGTGACATATTCTATACCTTAAATTGTTGCAATATACTGTGAATTATCCGCACAACTAAAATCGTATGCATTATTGAACAAACATCCTGATGGCGGTATAACTACTATTTCTTCATTTAATTTCTGTAAGTATATATTACTTTCTGTTCCATTGTTAAAATAAGTATTTCCGTTATAAAACTTAAACTTATATTTAGGTTTAGTTTTTATTGTATTAAATAATATATCTCCGGGTTGGAACTTTTTGTAAGACATTTTAGTAATCTAATCTAACACGAAGAATCATTTCTTGTGTTGGATCTTTTTTGATAGGCTCAGATAACTTAGCTACAGCTAATAATTCATTGTCTGGTGAATAAAGTCCGACGCTTGTAATATATGAAATTGGCGCATCGGATGTTTTTTCTTTCACTCTTATTTGGCTTGAAGACAAGTAAGTTGGATTAGAGCTATAATTAAATTCATTATGATTTACACGACAGAAATGAATTGTTGAGTTTAATTCTGTAGTGTTATTGAAAGTGACATTCTTGACACGGCTTCTTAAAGCCGCATTTGCTTGATCGATTGTACCAGAAGTAAATAGATCTTGAATATTCCAAGCTTGTGAGTTATTAGCAGATGCATTAAGAGTACCGGTTAATTGACCATAAGTGTTGTTGGCCATGTTTGTTGAAGGACTATTCGTACCAGATTGTGCAAAAATTGCAGTTGATATAGCAGCAACACCAGCTTGATAAAATATAAATCCAACAGCATTATTTGGGTTAGAGCTTAAGTTAGCTCCTGTTGCATATAATATACCATATTCTCCTGTTGGGGAGTTAATCTTATAATTGTTAACACCGTCAGAATCACTAATTGAACATGTGCTAGCAAAAGGTAATAAGCTTGAAGAAGCAATTCCTAATGTTAGTTCAAAACTACCTTTTTGAACTTCGTCTTTTACTAACAAGCGTGAGAAGTTCAAGAAGAACATAGATGTGAATTTATCACCGGCTGTTGCAGCATCGCCATCGCGGTCGAAACGTAATATAGAACCAGTTGTATCATGTCCTACAAGTACTTGCGCCATTTGATTATATATGTTAATCTTCTTTTTGGCATATGTATCTGAGGAACTACTACCGATAGAATCGGATGTTTGTCCAATAGTCATGTCAAATAGTTGGTTAGCAGAAGAACTTAAATAAGGGTAATCATAGACTGTTTGGAACATGCCATGATTAAAAGATTTGATACTTGATGTACCGTAAACAGAACTAGATACAATTGTTCCAGTTACTGGGATATTTTCATGTAATAAAGTTCTAGTAGATACGATATCGTCTTCTAATAAAGTCTTAAAGGTTGTAGACATTATTTAATTCCTTTTATATTATGTTTTTCTGACAACCAATAATGGGATGTCAATGTAATTGCCGGTGGTAACACCTGAGATTCTGACGCTTGTTAAAATTGAATTAACAGATGTTGCTGTAATAGATCCGTTTTGGAATCCGCCTGCACCAACTGTCATAGAATTGCCAAGTTTATCAAACAAGCTATTGCTTGTGGATACTTCTAATGCAGAAGATAATTTAAACTTTAAGTATGTTCCTCTCGCACCAGCGATAACTTGACCAGCGCTTAGATTTGTTGGATCTGGTGGGATATTATCTACGAATTCTGTGTCTACGCCGAATGAAAAAGAATAAGTAGCAATATTGTCATCATCAATATAAGATGGAGTAGCTAATTTAGTTCCATTCATATCAACTATACTGGCTAATCTATTATCTATTTCAAGCAAATATTGTGTTTCTTTCAAATCTGGATCTAATACTGAAGAAGCTGGTATTTGAGCGTTATCAATGCCTTGGTCTAGCTTTATGCCCGCTCCACCAGTATAATCCTTACCTAATAATATACCTTTTTTGCCTACTGGCACTGAATCATATGTTAAGCCGTCTTGTGTAAGATATTTTTGTGTATCTTGATCAACAGCTAAAATATAACCATTAGACACTAAATTAGAAATAGCAAATTCATTACCGTTGCTTGTTAGATTATTTACTTTAATTACTGGGAGGAATAGCAAATTATTGCGATTGATAGATATCAATTTGCTTTTCATTGTTGCGGAATTATTTGTAAATGCTTCTAAAACGGGTGTTTGTAATATTTCTAAATCACTAAAAGCAGAGCCTGTGTTACGATTATATGTAGTATAATCAATTTCATCATCTGCTAATGCGAATTTTACTATTCTAAATGAACCATCTCCCTTGGCTAATCTCATGCGACCAGTATCAGTTAAAACAGCGTCTAAAATGATATCACCAGAATTGTCCAAAAATGCCATATTTATTTCCTCTTGATTCTTTTCCTATAACTAGTATGAAAAATAGATATTTATTTAATTATATCTCTTATTATATTTAAAAGTTAAATTAAAATCGATTTTTTTACCAGTTGAGCGAGAAGTTAATCTAATCTTAAACTTTTTGTCCCACAATGAATCTTTAATGATACCCAAAACTACATCATTTGTTCCTTCTTGTGCTTCTAATTGAGCAATTGATGGTGAAACTTGTAAGAATCTTCTAAATGTTAGGGCTGATTCTTGTTCCGGAATTTTTATATCTAAAGTTTTGATATTTAAAGAACCGTTTGAATATATAACTTCATATATCTCTGTTGGATTTGAAAATTGATTGTGGTAATCTATAGCCTTAAAGATATAATAGTAATATTTATTTGGTGCTATTGTATCTTGATAACTAATATTATCTAAATCATTAGCTTCTATTATTGTTAACAATTTACCATTAAAATCTGTATACGCCGAAGGTTTATCGACAGTTCTATATATTTCAAATTTTGTCGCATTTCCATCATCATATGTAAAAGTAATTGTATTATCCAAAGAATTTTGTACTTCTTTTAGATCTTCAAATATAGTCTCATCAGAGGCGTTAATACTTATTGGTTTTTCTATTGTTTTTTGTACGCTATTTCTGTATAATGTTAATTTAAATTTATTATCCGTATCAACATATGGTAAAAATTCTACATAAGGTTTAACAGGCGGATAGCTTAACAATTTATTTGTATATTCTACGTTGTTTTTAATTAAATAAAATGAAGTTCTTGGTTGATAAGAGTAATCTACATAGATTGTTGTATTAGAAGTAGCTGCTGCGGACTTATACTTATACAAAACACCTACAGACAAAACTAATAAATCTACTGTATATTTATATCTTTTATTATATTTTATTTGGGTATCGATGTAATTTACATACGAGTTATTACCCAAATTTGGAAATATTATTTGTTGTATTGGAGTAGATTTAGGACCAAATGTATCATACTTATTTAAAACATAACCTATTACTTCTGAATATGTTTCTGCGCCATCAATTATTTCAGGGAGTCTTCTAGTATTTATTTTGGTAGATTCTAATAATTTGTCAAAAAAGCCACTACCGACATTTTTATTAATTAATGTTTGTTGTAATGTGGAATTATTTTGAATATATGTTTTATTTATCTGCTGAATTCCCGTAAACAATCCGCTATTTGATACAGCGACTTTATCTGTTGTGTTATATTTGCTAGCATATTCTAATAACAAACGATATAAATTTTTATCATGAAATAAATCACTGATATTATTTTCTGGTTTATAATGATAATCTATTTTAATATCTGAATAAAATGGAAACTGAGGAGCAAAAGTATTAAAAAGTCCAAGAACGCCATTATAATTAGCTAGAGTATTATTGAAAGCTAATTTTGAATCAAATGTAAGATTTTTTAACTCTGGTCTGGTGTTATTTAAATCTATAACATTTTGTGGTTCTACAAAATATTCTTGACCGATAAATTTCTTTAATGTGTTGTTAATATATTTGTCGCCTAAGAATTGATAAAAATTTGGCTGCTTTAATTCAGAAATATTTTTGTTATCATTCAAGAACGTTTCATAATTTTTAGAAAGATAGCTATAGATAAATTTAGTATCAAATTTTAACGTAAATGATAGATTTTCTTCGCCTTGTTTCTTAACTTCTTCATTTATTTCTTTATGGTTATAGCACAATAAATTAGTATTATATATTTCTTGATCTTTGATACTATTAATGCTATTAACTAATGCAGATGCGGCACCATTAGCACAATTCATTTCAAAAAATCCAAAATGAATCTGATTATTTTTGTCATATCCTTCATTATAATTAAATATGTTAAATTCTGGCTTTAGTTTTATTTCTAATGTATTTGGATCCAAATCGCTCACAAGCTTTCTAAATGGATCTTTAGAAAATTCATAAATATCGTTGGACAAGATTCTTACTTTTTTATCTATTTTTGACATAAATTTTTAATAAACTTTTATATTATCCCCATATGCTTTTGCGGCGCGACCTTTATAATTTTGGGGCGCATAAGATTTTTTACCACCATCAGTATTAGTAGCCCAAAGTTTTTGATAATCGCTAGTATAAAATACTAAATTACCATCATCTTGTAAAATTAATTTATTTGTATAATCTCCATTTATAGAACTACTATCATATAATCTTGCTATTAATTTTTTATTGCTACTAACATATAAAGTACCAGCAAAGATAGCAAGCTTACTTATTCCGGTTCCATTTTCATATATTTCCCAAACATTATCTTTTACGAAATCTTTCAATCCATCTGGGGCACCTTCCGCATCACTAATTTCCCACAATGTTATGCCAGATTCTGTAGAGTCAATAGAATCAATTACTACTTCTTGCAAAAATAACCCATATTTTCTTCCTACTAAACGATACTTTTTATTTTGTGATCTCAATAAAATAGTATCATTATTGTTACCAAATCTTATTTCTTGATTTTCATACATTGAATATCTTGTATCTGGTGCCAATATACTCATAGCAGAGTCACTATCATATGTATCGCCGGGAACATTGGGTGTTGCACCATCTGTTGGAAGAGATATTTCTTGTGGCAACTCTGGACCTGAAGCTAAACTATTTAAATAAGCCTCATATGCAGCATCCTGTTCTGCATTAACTCCTGTACCAGTACGTGTTCCTAAATCATAAATATCATCTTCTGGTGCTTTAAAAATGTTCATCACGGACGGGTTAATATCTTTTTTAGATAAACCAAAAGGTTTTTTTGGTGGAACATATGGAGGAAGCGATGGCAAAAATTGTGCTCTTGGTGGTTCCTCTGGTATCTTATCTAATGGCATTCTAGAACTTGTTTTTTCACCTTCTATATAATTTAATAAGAAATAACTATTAAATACTGGTAATTTTATTTGATCAAATAATGGATTATCTACTAACTTTAAACGACAAAACAATGTTTTAGTATTTGATAGATTGCGGTATGCTTCTTCATCAAACAATTTCCATACTTCATCTTTCAAATTTTGTTTATAAGTTAAATATTCTATTTGATGAATTGAAGAATATAAGAACAGATATTTAGAATTAATATCTAAATCATTTAAATAATCACTTGTATTATCAAAATATCTACTGTTATTTTGCTTTAGCAAGTCAGCTTGTAAGCTATAAGATTGCGATAAACTAGTGGCTTTGTTTATAAAACTATTATTAGAGTAATTAATATATTTTGATAAGCCTAATTGCAACATAGTTGGATCGACATAATCAATAACCTTATATTCACTGCCGCTAACTAATGCATTTTTATCTTGAACTATCTCAAGAGACACAGATTTATTATTAAATATTCTGTTGCTCTTTAATATTTGTTTTTGCTGTTCTGCACTCAAGCCTTTGGTTAAATCGCTTACTATTACTTCTTTATCGGCATCTTTTAATAAATTATATCTTTTTATATCTAATTCTGTATCTTTATATTCTTGCAAAGCAAAAGTATTTTTTTCTTCAAGCAATTTATCTAATTCTAATGTTTTAGTTCTAGCGGTTACTTTTATTGGTGATAAAAATGCATATTTATTTTTTTGTTGCTCGGCGCTTATTGAACCATTATTAGAATATTTCTTTATTTCTTCATCGGTTCTAATCTTGATATAATCATCTGTTGCTGTTTGCATAACAGTATTAGAATCATATTCTATAAATTCATAACCAAGTGAAGAATCATATGAAGCATCTACGTAATCATTTTCAAACCAATATTCTAATTTATAATAGTTGTTTTTTGTTTCTTTTAATATCTTGTTAATTTCTGATATTAACTTAGAATGTGCTTTTATAAAATAAGAAATAGTTTGAGCTGTTGCAAAAGAAGGATTTAAAAGAGAAGTAAATACTGAAGTTGTATCCTCTACAGATGTTTTTAACATGCCCAATATACTTAAAGACTCGACATATCTCGCAATTACCTTTAATATATCGCTTTGATATTGTTGTGGAAATACGTTATATAAAAATGCTGGCGTGAATCGAGCACTTAAAGGATCATAATAGCCAGTCTTTATTGCTGAACTAAGCAATAAATGTGGATTTATATTTCTTGAATCTTTTGGTATCGTTACAAACTTATCTGTTTCAGATAAATATTTTTTTAATAAACTGCTATCAAGCAAAAGTTGATCTGTTAAGTTGTATAGATATTCTATTAAGCCATCTACTACCTTTAGCTCAACACCATATTGATATATACCTTTTTTAGTAGAATATACTTTCTTATCTAGAAGTTGAAAAGTCCTGATTTTTAAATCTTCATTAGTATATATGGCTGATTCTTTTACAGAACCGAAACTATCATCAACGCTTGTCAATAAACCAGTTGATGTATTTTCATATGTTTGAATTACATCTGAACTTTCTTGTTCTACTGGAACGTAATTTTTAAATTGTTCTTTAACTAATCTTCTCTTAAACTTGAAATGGCTTATTGTCGATTGATTCAATAATTTTTCAACAGAATCGCTTTTATATATTACTTCTCTTAAAGGAGAATTATCATATACTAATTTAAAAAAGTCTAAATTAAATAAAGCTGATAATTCTGTGCTGCTTTTTTTTGTGTAATATATATTAGAAAAAAATTGTTTATTAGGTATTTTTTTATTATCTACGCTCTGTATTTTTACACCAGTAGTTTTAAGACTCGTTTGTTCATAAAGTCTATCTATCGCAAATATATCTTTTACTATTCTTAAATCTTTTAATGATGCGGAAGCTGGTTTTTTAGCGTTAATTAAATTAAAAGTTTTTATTTCACCAAAAATAGCTTCGTAAGTTACGTTGTCTTGTAATACTTCATTTTCTAAACAATATTCACTTACATCATAATAAAATACGCAGCCAAATGACAAATATTCTGGATCTTTTTTTGCTAATAAGAAATCAAAATTATAATTTAAAAATACATTATTATTTTGTACATAATGCTCTTCTAGCTTATATGGATCGCCTACGAATGATACAGCAGCATTAACGTCCTTATAATAAACTCCATAACTTTTTAAGAGTGAATTTAAGTCTTTAATATTTTTTATGTTTGCTAATTCATCCTGCATTTGTTGACTGGAAATTTCAAAAATTCTGAGATTCATCATTTTTTTTGCTGTCAAAACATTAAAAACTTTTAAATCTCCTAAAACGTCTTGCAAAATATACGACAATTTTATAGATGTATAATTAGGACCATAATTATCGATAATAGCCGATGATAAGTTAATATATCCAGCGCTTGGAAAAACTGTATCTTTTGCAGCTTTTATTTGTTCTTTATTAAATGCAAAAAACATTAACAATCTTCTCCGATAGAACTTGGCGTAATATTAGAATCATATGTTCCAACCTTAATTTGTTGTTTAGCTGGTAAAATGATTTCATCGTCTATTAATATATTTAAGTAGTGTTCGACAAAGTTTGGATTTTTATATAAATTTTCAATATTCTCTGGTATTTCTGGTTTATCTAAAAGAATATTATCTTTAATTATAACTGGTTTTTTTATAAAATTAAGCTGCCTCCAGTAATTAGAATTTGGATCTAATACATTTGGTTCTTCGATAAACACTTCCATATCAAAATTTTCTTTTGCGTCATCAACATTTTTTTCTAAAACTTCTAATAAATATTGATCTAGTTTTATATTAATGGTAGTAGTATTTCCCTCTTCGTCTATTAAAAAACCAACATTTTCATATTCTTCTGGGGGTAATACGAATCCATCTTCTTTTATTAATAAAACATCTTGAACGCTGTCTTTTAAATTTAATTGTGGTATTTTTAGATATGGTTGCAATGAACCGCTTTTACCATTTGAATTATCAACATATGGAGCAGATGAAGATAATGCACCGCTTATAAAATTGATGTTCCACGCGGGATGGTATTCGCTATTAAATGAAGACTTACCTATTGGAAAACAAAGAGCATAGTTCTTTTCTGATTCTACCTGTTGCTCGACTAATTTTAATATTTCGTTTTCTTGCAAAATATTATTATATATTTTTTGGTATTCTGTGTATAATTCTGTATTTTGTTTAACTGTTTTATCTGCACCAGTAAATATAGTTTGCGGTTTATTTATGGGTGTTTCATTCATTATACGCTGTTGTATATCGTTTTGTGATTCGCTTATCTGAATATAAGAAGAATCATACACAACATCATCATCAAAAAATGCATAATAAACAGGTTTAAATTTACCTTTTGATAGCAAAAGTTTGCCATAAGATGTAAGCTCTATATTGATGGTTTCTTGTTTGCTATCAAAAAAAGACATTTTATTTACCTATTTAACACCTTTTAATTTTTTATTTGTATTTTTTCCTAATTCTGCAATTCTTTTTTGAGAATCTGGTTGTTGTAAAGCCTTAACTATTTCTGAAGGGTTTATTATTGTTTCTTGTGTTTGTAAATTAGTGTTATCAACTTCTAAAGAAGCTTTAATATTAACTAGTTCAACTAGTGAGAAATAATCATAAGGCCAATTATAAGAATATACTAATTCTTCTGATGTTCCCGGATTAAACACAAAGCGTTCTTCTTTGCCGTTAATCAAGCTATCATATAGATAATTTGCACGTTTCTTTACCTTAAATACTTTCCACTGAATATCATCTGGCAGTTTTTTACCGTGGAAGAATTCTTTTTCTGTAAATGCATGTTCGATACTGACAGAATCTTTTGTCGCAGCCATTGCTGACGTGGGCATAACGCCTTGCCATATATCTGCTAACTCGCCGCCGTCTAAATCATGTGTGAATTCAAAAATATACATTGCAAAAGGCTTAATTGTTCTATCGAAAATCCAATCTAAATGTGGAGGAACGACGTATTGCGTCATTAATTTCATTGAGTTTAGAATTGAATTATTAGATATATTTTGTGTATTTGAAAGCAAATTTTTAATATCTTGGTATGTTATTTTTGTATCTCTAAAATCAATAGATATATTATTATCTTTGAAAACATCATTAATTACATTTTTATCTACATTAAAATAATATGGTCCATTAGTAACGTTATTGGATGTCTTTCCGTTTTCTCCAATAATTTCTGGAATTGTGATGGCTTTATTTATGTCTACCTTCTTTTCATCAGTTCCTATGTGATTTCTAGTCTTTGTAAATGGAATCATGACTATTGCTTCACCGATTTGTTTCTTTTGAGCTATTTGACCAATATATTTCTTTGATTGTGCGCTTGTATCAAATCCGCAAGCAGAAGCTAAGTCGTCAGTTGGCGCTATTTCGTTATATGGTGCTACTTTTCCGGGTTCAATAGATAATTTTACGCCAGAATTAGAGCCTGTTTGAGCATATCCGCCCCACATACCCGTGAAACCAAACTTTGTTATTGATGAACTGTGATTTATAGTAGTAAATCCGCCACCAACTTTAGGCGTAGTAGTAGAAAATTGAGAGCCGGTTTCATAAAGAACGCTTATAGATTTATTTAAATCAGTATTAAAATTTAATACTGGGGTTTCAAATTTTGTTTGTATTCTCCAACGACTTAATGATGTATCAGTAGTTTGTGTTGCAGTTTGAACTTCTCCAGATAACTTATAAGCAACTTGTTTATCATCAACTAATACATTATATAAAATACTTGAACTTAAAGGCATTCTATTAGCATAAGCGGTAGAGCCGGTAAAATCTCCAGTTGATGCATCACCGCCAAGAGAATTTATTGATGAGCTAAAATAATAATTTAAATCTCTAGTTGCCGGTTCGCATGATACTGTTAATTGATAAATAATATCTTCGTATTTATAATTTCCACTTGATGTAGGAACAAATTGTAATTTTATATATTGTGGGCCATAATAATAAGGTGGAACATATGGCGCATACGCCGCTGCATCATATGCTTTATGGCCATATATAATCTCTGAGCCTGTTGAAGAATTGAAGAATTGTGTCGGAGGACCAAAAGTAGAAGCAGCTGGAATTTTAACTGTATTAAAAGTTGGCACTAGTCCCGTGTAAACATCAAAATTGTAATTATATTCGCTAGTAGTATCTAATACCATTTTAAAATCTGGGGTTGCTTCAATTTTTACATACATTTCATATGACACGCCAGCTTTGAAATTTAAATCTTTTGATTGTTTTCCGCTATCAAAACTTGTTAGTTGTTGATCTTTTAAAAAGAATCTAGGTGTTTCTGCTAGGAAATTGTTTATAGCTAATGTATATCTGTCATCAATAAACTTTTTTCCTTGATTATTTTTTGAATACTTGTTATTAAAAGAAAATAAAGGATTTTTTCTTAAATCACTTGAATACAAAAAATTTGTTTCTTTAGAATATCGAGTAGGATCTAAATAATTTAAATATTTATTGATATCTTCATCATATCCTCGTAAATCTAATAAAGATTCAAATGGAACTCTTATATCAAAATTCCCACTTAGCACTACAATGTTGCTATCTGTAGAAGAATTTGCAAATGAAGACGTAACATGTTTACGCATTGGGAACGGAACAGCATACGGAGGAGGACCGCCCGGTAAAACCCATTGTTTGTTATTATAATAATTAAAAGCTCCTGAATACATTGTTGGCCAATCAACGGCTATTCCAGATTTTATAGTATTAAATAATATACCCGGAGCAAAATAAGGTTGCAATAAAGTTTGCATTTGTTGTATTAATGGTGAACCTGATGTTTCTTGGTAACCAGCCCTAACTCTATCTTTATTACCGACTAATGTTGGATATCCCCCAGTTATATCACTCATTGATATATCAAAGAAAGACTTTTGAAATAAATCAACTATTTGAACAGTTCTTTCTTGTGGATAAAATCCTTTATATGGTAATAATTTTTTAATACCATCTATTTGTAATTTTATCTTCTTTTCACCTTCTAAATCATTTAATATAAAATTATCTAATTTATCGGTGATATTATAAGCGCCATCTATAGAATTAACGGACACATCGCTTCCGTCAAATGAAATATAATTTTCTGGCGGCTGTGATGTATAATCGCCATTCTTTTCTTTTATATAATAATCGCCGTGTTCGCTAAAATTATATTCTGGTAATATAGTTTTATTGGCTGAATAGGGTCTTAAATCTTCAAAAAATTGTTCATAAGTATTATACCAAGGATTCTTCCCTGCTATAATATTAGTATTATAAGTCATTCCTTCATTTATAAATTGTCTATATTTAAAACCCGTATATGAAGAAGTTACACCCGGAGATATTGGTGTTAGAAAACCATATACAGATGTACAACTTGGATAATGAATTTTATAAGTATATGATGGTTTTGGTCTTACAAAATTATAACTTGGATCATATTTAAAATATTCTACCTGTTCAACATTATCTGATTTAGTAACATTTTGTAAGTAATATGTGCCACTTTGAGCAGCTAAAAAGTTTCTAGCCTCTATTTCGTCAAATCCAGCTAAATCGCCCATTATAGAAGAATCAATAGATAGTTGATTTTGGGTATAATCAGTGCCGCTAACTAAATTAATAGAATAAGAATTATTATTTTCTAAAGAATTAACTGCATCGTAATATTCTTGATAATTTTTACTAGCTGTAATTTGTGGGACATATAATAATGTACCACTATAACGAATATAACCCGTGTATGCAGACGATGTAGCTGATGCACTTAATTGTGCAATATTTAAACTGTTCAATGAACCAGTTTTGCTAGAAGAATAGAATGCATTTGTACGCTTTCTATTTGCTAGTGAATCACGCCAGAAAGTTCTAATTTCAGCAACATTTCTATCATATCCATTAGAGCCAGTGCCTGCTTCTTCTGTGTAGCTAGGGCGTGTTCTTGTTTCTTTTAACCCAACGTGTTGTTTAGTTGGTAATATCATGCTTGTGTAAGAAGCGTTTAATATTCTTGGTTCTGGCTTATATTCGCCGTTCGCTAAAGATATTAGTACTTCATGAGCCTGCTTCTCATCACGCTTAGACTGGCCCGTAGCGCTCATTAAAGCGGGATTAGCAAACTTATCCTTGTTGTTATCATAAGAACTAATCACATCAAAAGAACCAGTAGATCCACTAACATCTACCGTGTGTTTCATGGGAGTGTTATATTCTACTGGTGGTTCTCTAAATGTTTTAAAAGTATCTGAACGGTTATCTAAAACTGTTGGCGTATCTTGAACAGTAATATTGTTATTCTTTCTTGATAAAATAGTTAGCGAATTTTCGCTATTTCTTATTTGTTTCCAAGAAGGATATTGATAAGGACCATTTAAATTTAATATATAAGACCTTAATTGATTTGCAGCATTAAGTGCGGTTAAAGGTTGTAAAGTGCCAGTTGAAATAAGATTAGAAGAAGTATAGATATTTTTATCTGATATATACTGATCTAATGAATTATTACCAAAAAATCTATAATTTATAAATGGTAAAATATATGTTGATATTTTAGCTCCGCTCAAGAATTGATAACCTTTATTTAAGTTATCATATTCACTATCATATCCGCTAAATATGCTATTTCCTGACATTGATGCACTAATCCAAGCATATTGTGAATCGCTGCGTGGTATGGCGTGGCTGATAAATCCGTTATCCGTTTGTTCGTTTACTGTTGTGCCAGTTTCATCACCGGGATAACGAACAACGTTTTTAATAATCTTATGATAAGAGGGATAGCTAGAATCAATACTGCCAGATTCTCTCATCCAACTATCTAAGAATTTCCTTACGCGAAGATTTCTATTGTTCAAGCCATTGTATACTGAAAATTCTTCGGCTACTGGATCCAACATACCACGGGCATTTACTTCTGAGCCTCCGGGGGCACTAAAGCGCTCAACAAAAATTGTCTTGCGAGCCCCACCATTTTCCATTGCTCTGTTTGGTAATGCTCTTTCAACGATATTTAAAGGATTAATAGAATATTCTAAGAATACATTTCCTTCTAAATCTACAAATGATTTATTGTTTGTGCTACGTCCAGATGTTTGGAAATATTCATATGGATTTTTGAACTTATATACACTCTTAGAGCTTTTTCTAACACCTTCATAGGATGCAGAAGTAGCTATGTCAAATAATTGTGGCCTAGAATTAATAGAGAATCTAGAATTAAATGGATCTATTACTTGTGTTTGATTGGAAGAAGCAGCTATATCTCCAGCAAATTGGAAAACATTGCTAGAAGAAACATTGCTTATTTCATTGCCAACAATTGTTCCATCTATAATTAGAAGCTTATCTGCTACTAATTTATAATGCCTTGAGAAACTTCTATTTAAATCTTTATTTCCTTCATAGAAGGAGTCACTACCAGTATCGTAGAATTGTACTCCCTTGCCGTATGAAGAATAGTTTATTACTTGTCTAATAATTTCTCTATCTATGTCGTTTTGTGGTTCTAATGGAGTAGTAATTGTTTCTGTTCCACCACTTACTTCTTGAGTACGTATGGCTCTTTGTTTATACCATAAAACACCGGCTGGGCTATGTGGGGCGTTTTGTAAGGGATAGCTAAATGATTGTGCTGTGCTAACTAGCGGAACAATAGTGTCCTTATATTCTATTGTAGCTACTTTATTTTCATACTTATTACGATCTAATACAGTGTTTTCTATAATGTTTCTTACTTTATCACTTACATTAGAAGATGCTGGTGCTAATTGGCCGATCATCATAGATATAGATGAGTCAATCCACTTATAGAATTCTAAGAACTTTTCATAATCTGGTTCATTGTTTACTTTTTCAAAGAAAAGTTTTCTTAAATGAACGAGATCTGAATATTCTTTCTTATAGCGTTGATTTGGCTGACCGATTAAATTATTGAAATTTTTAATTGTAGCAAACCAATTTAATATTTCATCGTTAATAACTTGTGCCATGCTCTTTTCTATTGAGAAATAGAAAGAAAGTGGCTTTGGGGTTTTTTCTCTGATAAAATCATCAGTATCTGGCACTTGAATCATGTCAGAGCCATTAAATATTTCCGGCGTAGCTACTTTGGCTGAATAGATATATTCTTTGTTTGTTACTTGGGCGTCTGATGCATCGAAGCCAAAGCCATAGCCTGATTGTTGATATCCAACAACATCTCCAAGCCATCCAATTCCATATCTATTTGTTAATGCAAGAGAACCAGATGATATATCATCTACAGTAAATTCTCCGCTAATATTTGAAGAAGTTACATTATCAAAAGTCCAATTAAGCAATAACATATCAGCTTTTGTTATTATTAAGCTGTCAGTTATAAACTCTGGTTTCCAGTTAGGATGGACTGTACCATAGTTTGATGCATCAAACGAATGAACTTGTAATTCTTCATTTGTTAAGTAATCTAACCAATATCTAACAGAAGAAATCTTTACGTCTGTTTGAGATAATAAATTGGAAGGATTAAAGTTGTCATAATGAGCACCTACGTATAATCTTTTATTTTCTCGTAAGGCTGATTGCGCATCGTCTTTAGGAATAGATGCCGTTAAGATGAATGTATCATTTACGGCTGTGTCTAATAAGCTATTAAAGCCAACAAATTCTACTACATAATCTGTTTCATAACTACCAGAAGAATATGATATAAAACCAAGTTTCTCTGGCTTAATTCTTACAGCTAAATTCCATTTTTGATTATCATATACGTGTTTATAGACACTGGAAGTTATATTAAAACCTGAACCAGATAAAGAGCCGGTTAATTTAAAATATACGTCTGGACTGTTTATGTCGCTCTTTATGGCATATACTTGGAAGTTAAAGTTATCATTATTATGCCAAGTTAATATAGAGTCGTTGCTGTCAGCCGTATGACATCCAAACAAAGAAACATCAGTAAAATTAGTGGTGTAATAACTATCAAATTCGCCATCAGATTTTTTGGGAAATATTACTTCTGCTTGTACAGTAATTGGTGCATAATCTAATTTACCAGAAGCAACGCCAGCAATATATCCTCTGGTATTAGAATCACCAGACTTGTTTTTTTGTATTATTGCACCACTATTTCTATCTGGACTATTGAAATCAACAAACTTTTTTGATACCGATGTGTAGTTGTATTTATTGCTGAAGTCATATTCGGCATTATTAGCATAAAGATTAATTTTTACTAATTCATTATCTATACCAAAAGACCTAATAAGATTTCTAAAGGCTTTTTCAGTACCTTTGCTCTTGTAAATATAGGAAAGATTGTTATATATATTTTGGTAAATAATATTTTTTATGTTATTTACTTTTTCTTCAAATTGGCTAGATTCGTTTCTGGACAAAACATCTTCTAAGAATGTTGTATCATTGAAAATTTCAATATTATCAAATCCATGAGAATTTAAAATATTAGAATAGAATGGTTTTGGTTTGTCGGTTTGTGCGCTATATTCAATATCTTTAATAGAAGAAAGCTTACTTATCTGCAATTGTAGAGTATCAAAATAGCTTGATATAATCTGGACTAATCTTTGTAAGTCTGGATAATTTTCCTTCTCAGCATCTTCCGTTATCCATGAAGGGATTTTTTTATAAATCCCAGAAGTACTAGTCACATCGTACTGGAATCCAGTTTCTGCATATTGTGTTAATACGTTTTGAACTAGAGGATTAGAAGAAAAAATAATTGGATCTTTTGGCTCCATTCCCTCTACAGTCTTATCGAAATATATATCGATAGCAGAAGAAGTAGATTTGCAGTTCAAGCTATAATTATTTATAGTTCCGTTAGATACTCTTCCGCTATAATCTACACAAACAGCATCCAAAGAATTGATAGAACCGGTATCAATTATGCCTTCGTTAAATTTAAAATATACACCTAAACTTGTATTGGAATCGTCAGTGTTTGTTCCACCGCCGACTTGTGTAAACCAATTTCTATAAATTTGTCTAGATGTTCTTGTGGCCTTCCAGAATCTAAATTCATCATAAGAACCAAAGCTAGCTCCTAGCCCCGCAAGATTAGTAGCAGAACCGTTTGGATCTGACCTATAAGCGCCCAAGAAGGCTATTAGATTGGCGTTATCTGCAAGCGAGATGCCGCCGCCATTAGTTACTACATCTCTTGATACTAAAGCGCCATCGACGTATAAACATACTTCCAAATCGTTTAGATTTGGACCTGTGTTGCCAAACGTAAACGCATAATGATGCCAGTTGAAGGGATCAAAGTTGTATGATAATTCATGTTCATCTATACCATTAGAACCGGATGCATATGTAACAATAAATTTATTTTCTGTTGCGCTTTCTTTTTTCGCAATTAATAATCTTGTATAGTTATTTGCTACGTTACTTACGCCATTCCACAAATCAAACAAAGCATATCTCGCTTGAGAAAATGCACTGCCAGAAACTGTATTATCTTTAAACCAAAACTCTACCGTGTTACCATGTTCTGAAATTCGAAGATTGCTTTCTCTATTGGTATTTAAATCATATATGTTTGCTGTTTCAAATTTACCAGTTGGAGAAGGGTTTGGTCCGCCTTTTACTATAACGTATTGAGCATTAGAAGAAGAGCGATAAGTAGAAAGTACTGATGGAGTAGAACCAGAAAAAGTTACATATCCAGTAGTTTTTGGGTATATATTATCAAAAATATAATTATCTAATTGAGAAGATAAGTTTCTCCATTCCTGTTTTTCTTTTTTAGAACCATCATATGGATAATTTTGATATATGTTTGTAATACCGTCAACGTAATATCTTTCAGCAGAACCATAAACAGCAAAATTGGCAGGATCTGAGAAATCAATTGCTGGTTGGTATCGTTCCTTATCCTCTAGTAATTCTTCTAAATATCCTTCAGATTCAGCTTGATCGTATAAATCTTGTAGCTGTTTATTAGAAATTACTTTATCAGAGGCATTACCAAAAAGATCTTTTAATGACATATTTACTGAATCCTAAATTTATATGTATCTTTAAATTCTCGTAAAACAGAACCATCCCAAGTTGCTAATTTTATACCATATCCATAATCTTTTTCAAGAATATTCATGTCTAATTCAAAATAATTTCCATTTGAATCATATGATGTCTTAGTATATGCTAGGGATCCTGTTGAATAATCTACTATTGTATAATTATCATTATATCGGAAAATTTTATAATATAAATTAGGAATTGCAGTATTTTCTACATTATTATATGCAACTGTGTAAATATTAGGTTGCCAATCACGTTCACGAACAAAAATATTAAATCTAGCGTTTTCATTTTGATAATAAGCAGTTTTTAAATTTGTTATATTGACAATATACTGAGGGAGATCGCTAACGGAATCGGCTTCTCTTTGGTATACGTCTAAAGAACCAGAAAAATATTTAGTTGAGGAAGTTAAAGAATTTACCCATTTATCATAAAGAACGCTAGAAGTTGTGTCTATGCTAACTTGTGCTCTATAAATACCGGGAAGCGGATTAGTAACATTAACGTAACTAGCGCTTATTTGGTTAGTAAAACCAGAATCTGTATAAAACTCTATATCTAATGTGGGATTATTATAGATATTCTTTAATGCACCATTGACTTTATTATAGAAATATAAATTCATTTTATTATCGTCAGGTGATAACAAGTTGCTATATGCATAAAAGTTATTTCTATCGTCTGTGACGGATGGATCCCAACGCGCTTCAATGCAGGGTCTGCGCATGTAAAACTCAGATCCTCTTGCAGAGAATTTCTTTGTATAATAACTTGTTAGCGTAGATCCATTCTCTAGAGAAGATGATAATTTTATTAATAGACCATTATTTGCTAAAGAACCATCAATCCAACGTTCTGTTAGTTCTGTAATATCTAACTCTATATCCTCTAAACCGCTAGAGAAATAATACGTATAATCGTTTCCAGAACCAGTTAGATAATCAGAGCCTTCACTAAACCAATCAGAACCGCTTCCTGCTGCTAGCCATGTAGCACCAAAACCGCCAGATCCAGATACAAAGCCCTTATCGGAATATGTTTCCATATCAAGGCCATAGCCTTCTTCCCATGATTGAGATACAGGATTGATAGATAATGTAAAATCTCTAGGTACAGAAAATGGATGCTCAACGTTAAATATTCTTAAAAAGAACTTTACACTTCCGCTTGCAGGCAATGAGCCACTGTCTCTGCTTGATGATATATCATTTATTGGGAATTGAACCAATATTCTGCTTTTTTCTAGAGAAGAAGTAGCTGCTTGACCATAAATAGTAAATACTTCTAAGGAATCAGCTGCGCCCATATTTGATTCTTTGGCGCGAGTAATTAGATTTTCCTTAAAGGCGTCTGTAATAGTTGTATCTTTATCTGCTACATATCTCTTTATTGACATTACAAAATAGTTCCTTTAATATTACTATTAGGATATTTTAATTCCATTATTACGTTATCAGGTACTTTAATATATCTATTATCTGGCGATGTATAAGCTTTAAAATTAAATTGTGCGTCTGAATATAGACCGCCGACTCTTTCTTCGATTGTTACGGATGTTACATCAATTAAGCCATCTACTTTTTTTAAACTATCGTAAACATTAGTTATCGTAAATTGTTCGCCAAAATCAGGTAATGTTGCAAAATCAATTTTTATTTGATTTATCGCATCAGTTAAAATGTCATATTTAGACCTATTGCTAGAACCAACAGCCGCGAAATTTATAGCATAATTAACCACTTTACCATCTAATATATCAATTGTATCATTAATCATTCTATTTTTATCTAACCAAGTCTTTAAATTATTTTTTACTGATTGATTTGGTGAAGTTAGATAACCGTCTGAGCCTTCGCATAGTAGATAAAGATTCAAATTTCTTCTTGGAGAATTAATATCTTTTTTTACTGCTACTCTTTTAATTGCACCAAATTTTTGTGGCATTAAGTATGTTAATGACTTATAATCTGCTTCTGTAACTGCTCTATTTTGTGATGCAAAAGCATTCTCTATTCTTCTTTTTAACTCATCCGAGTCTATAACTGTATTGTCGCCTAACAGCGGAGAATCATTATTGATTTCAACACTGTTAATGATAGAATTTTTTAATGTTGCATTTAAACTTTGTTCATCGGTAAATAATAAATCTGCTTTATTGACTCTAGTTAATGAATTAGCAGCAAAGTTTACTTGAGTATTACTATCTTTATATCTATAAGTAATAGTTAAAGTAGTATCAGAAGGACCAACACCAAACTTATCACTATTTAATAATCTTGTTGGATCGAATGAATCACTAGAAATATATTCTTTACCAAATAAATTTAATACCACATTAGTTGGCTCTGCAATCATGGACATATCATCTTGAACAATCTGATCTGAGCTAGCGCCGAATTGCAAACTGGTTTCTCTTAACGTATTATCTACTACGAAACGTCTTGGGACTAAATATGGTTTCAAAATTTCTTTTGCCATTCCAGACTCTTGAATATTGTTATTTGGTATAGATTTATAAATTATGTTTTGTGATAGATAATCCACTTCGTAATATTCATTACCTTCGTTATCAAATACGGATAATATTTCTATAATATCTAATTGCTGCAAGGCTATTTTTTTAAATCTTTCATAAGCTCCAATTTGTATTTTTTCTACCCCTATAACACCAGATATAACGGAACCCTTTGCTTTTATAGCATAAAATATTGGAGTGCCTGTATCAACGTCCACTTTTAATACTCTTATTTCATTTCTTGGATCATCAAAACGCACATCTTCATTTAATATAAAGCTGACGGCTGTATTGGTACTAAAAGTGCTACCTTTTTTAAGAATTGGGGCATAATCCATATTTGGCCCTAAACCAGATGAATTTGCAGGAATAGATATATAAAACGAAGCTATACCGGTAGATGAATTAGAATTAGAAAATTTATAGCCAGTTTGTCTGCCTAGCTTTAATATATTATTAAATTCAGATGCAGTATCTAAAAAAGATTCATTTGCTTGATAATCTAAATAAAAAGATAAAATATCTCCTACATAAGCTACCGTATCAACCATTAGAGAACCAAAAGATGCTTCGCTGAAGTCTTTATAAGTTTCTGGATAGTATCTTTTAGCGTGCTGTATTAGATCATTTCTAATACTTTCATAGTCTCTGCTGGTATATTTAATAGGTACGATTTTTTTTGCCATTTATTTAGCCTCAAATATAAATAAATAGATTATATTTGGATATTTAATTCATCATTAATAGATAAACCATCAATAGAATATCTTATTGATATATAAAGCGTATTATAATCATTAGAATCTACAGGAGAAAATACTAATTCAGTGATGGTTATATAAGGTATATATTGATCAGCTTGTTTATAAATTTCTTGATTTAGCTTTTGTCTTAATTCTCCATTATCTTGCGAAAAAAGATAATTCTTTAACCCAACGCCAAAGTTAGGAATCATTACTCTTTCACCCGGTGCTGTGAGTAAAAGCATCTTTAAATTTTGCTTTGTTAATTCTTTAATATCTTTTGTTAATAGATAAGGACCATCTGATCTATCATATGCAAGAGGTAACTTTGGTGAATATCCGATCATTTTTTGATTCCCTGCAAATAATTAGTGTTTTTATTTAGTTTCGTATATACCTTCTTGATTTAATACGATTTTATCTGGATTATTATTAGTTACAGTTTCGCAATTCATATCAGAAGTTGACTTTTCTAACATGTTTAACAACATGGACTTAGTGGCAGCGTCTTTATTACTGGACTTATCTTCATACCAGAATAAACCAGCTAAATATATTCCATATACTATTGGATTTATTGGCAATAGACCTGCTAAAGCTAATAGACCAGAATTTGCAGGTATCATAAGAGAAGGAGTTTCTGGTATTATCGCGCTTAATATTCTGTAAACACCAGAAGAAATTAATAAGTTTGGTTCTGATGACTCAGCATATCCTTTGAAAATTAAGTAAGGAGTCTTTATTAAAGCTTCAAAAAGGAATTTTTTTATCATTTCTTCGTCATCTGTATTGACAATATCTTGAGCATTTGTCAAATCAGGCACGACATCTGCACCGTTTGTTTGCGTTATAATTGCCAAATTTCTAATAGACGATTTAGTATCTTTAAAGGCTTCTATTACTGAGCGTCTTGTTGAAGTTGACAAAGCGCTCATCATAAACAAGAAATTTAATTGTTTAGTTTGCGGGAAAAGATAATTAAATAAAAGATCATAATCTGTTGTACTTCTAAAGGCTTGTAATTCACCATCAAATACTTTTATTGCTTTTGCTTTATCAATTCTTAAATATACTGATTTATTTTTTGCTATTAAAATATTATTAGCTTTTATATATTCATCTAGCACATTATTTAATTTTATTTTTTGTTCTGGTTTTATTACTTTTTGATTTATTAAATATGCATTTGTATCTTCCCAAATTCTTTTTGTTAATTTTGGCAATACATAATTTTGCAGTTCTTTTTCAACTGTGTCGCGGAACATATCCCTTTGTAAAAATTGTATTTCTTCTTGCGTTTTAGTATTAGTTAAATTAGCCATTTTATTAAAATGGTTAATCATTAAATTGAAGAAAGTATTATCTGTTCCGCGCATTTCCGATTCTACTAGATATGCCATAAAATCAATAAAATTTTGTTCTTTTCTTAAGCTTTGTGGATCAAAATAGGAAAATAAATTAATGCTACGAAGTAATATGTCGTGTAAATATGTTCTGATTGCTAATCTAAATGTGCCATTTAGGATTATATTTTGAGTTTCGGATGTTTCTACATTTTCTAATTGTGAAGTATTTATTGGTTGATTAGCTAATAATCTTTCATCTTTTACTTCTTCTATAGAACATAAACTCTTTTCTTTTTCATTTATTATATCTTCTTTAATACTATCTATATCTAAATAATGTGGTCTAACGCCACATGCTTTTTGTTCTTGGGTTTGTTTAATAACCAGTTTATCACCAAAATAATATGTATATGGCTGTTTAGGTGAAGAACCGCTAGTAATTGGAAGGATGTGTAAATTATTAAATAAATTATCTTTATTATCAATTTTTTTCTTTAAATTATTAAAAGATAAATTATCTAAAGAAGAATATAGACTTGCGGAATCAAAATTAGCTTCTTCTGTAATGTCTTCAATTATTTCATTATTATACAAATCTTTTTTATATGCAATATATGAATCAAGAACTTTAATTTTATTAAAATCTTTTTTATTTATTTTTAAATCATTAAAAATAAACTTAGTAGTTTCTTCATTTAATTTCGTTCTTGTGCCGATTCTTAAATAATTATTAGAATTTTTCTTTACTAATATTCTACTAATATCATATAGATTTGTTTCATCGTAATTTTTTAAACTAAAATATTCTTTTATACCATTATCATAATTTATATCAAAACTTGGATATTTAATTGTTGAATTTAATATTACATCATAACTTTCTTTAACAGAATTATAACTTCTTATTGCATCATCCAATAAAATACTAATGTCTGAATAGCTTCCGACAACTCCATTATCTAAAAATGTACTTTGTGAAGAAGGTCTAAGTTTATTAGCCATTAATTGTATCAAACTTTTCATCTGGCTTTGTGATTTAGACAAAAAATCCATAATCGTCAAATATACTGGTATTCCAGAATCTGCCATCAATAAAGCATTTGCAGCAATGCTTTCTTTATTTTGATCTTTTATATCTACAAGATTATTCATTAAAAACATATCTTGCGCTCTTATAAATTTAGATATTTCAGATCCAAATTGTGAGCCGTATAAACCACCGACAAATTTACCAAATGCATCAAGAGTATTAGAAACAGCATTTCCAGTATTATTTCTCTGGTTTGTCTGTTGTGTAGAAGTAGTTAAAGTTCTAATGCCCTCTAAACCACCGGCTGCTATGACAAAAGTTAAATATTGATTATATAAATTATTATATTTACCTAAGAATTTTCTTAGAATATCTTCTGCGTTTTTTATATTTTCTCTTGTACCTATTTCTATTAAATTAATGTCTAATTCTTGTTGTGATATTCCATTCAAGAATATATTATAGGAAATATATTTGTAATCTTCAGTTCCTGTTGTTAACGAAGAAATATTGTTTATGTTTTTATTGAATAAATAACTTGGTAAAAACTCTTGAGATCCACTTTGTGCTCCATCATTATTTCCAAGAGAATCACTTGATACATTAGTCACTATTCGTCCGTTATCATCAAATTTTAATGAATTTGGACTTGAACTACTAATTGAATAAGTTGTTTTATACCAATTTTTTGCTTCAGCATCAAAAGTATTATATACATCTTTTAATAATGTATTTAATAATGTCTTGAAGCTATCCATGGATGGTGAAATTTTTATAGCTGGCGGTACGCCGTTTTGGCATAGGATAGATGGAATATTATTAAAATCAAATGGCTCGTCTGAATCTAGGAACTTTAATAAATCATCTAAGTTTTTTGCTTTCTTATCATTTATATCATTTAATAAATCATTTACTAGATCAGGAGTTAAGCCTTTTCCAGATAATAAAGCATCTCTAAGATTTTGTATTGTTCCATCGTCGCAAAGAGGATTCTTGTTAAAAGTAGAGTCAAAAGTCAAATCATCGCAAACTTTTACTTCTTCGCCAATATTGCTACCTAAGATAAGGAAGAAATTTACTATATAATCTTTGTTATTAAATTTACCCGCAAGATCAGGATATTTTATTTTTATAAAAGATATTATTGCATCAATAACAGAATCATTAATAGCTTTACCAGTTAACAATGCACATAATTCTCTAGTAGATAAACAATTACTCAATTCATCTAATAGATTTTTTAATTTTTCTTTTGCCGCTTCTTGTGCTTTAGGATCAATATCGCCATTTTCGTCATATATCCCACCATATAAATCATCTAGTAAATCATTTATGGCAGGATCATTGACGCCAGCAGCTGGATCTAGATTATTAGTAAATCCATTTGGCGTATTATTTCTTGTTTTATCATCAATACAATTTTTAAATGATTGTGTTAAAAGTTGTCTTATACCTAATACTATTAAATCATTAGTTACTTTGAATACTAATTTTAATAATTGTTCAATTAAAGATTGATTTGAATTTTGCGTTGGTAAAACGGGTATAGTAAAGGTTGAGTAAGTTTTTAATGTATTTTTAAAATATGGATTGCAAACAGTTGTAATTGCTAATTCGTCTAGCATTTTTTTTACATTTTGATATTTGCTTATTAGTTCATTAAATTGCTGCGGATTAAAATCTATCGTTTGGCATTTTAAATATTCTAAAAGAAATCTTTGAATATCAAATAAGTTTATTATCTCTAATATCTCATTTAATTGACCAATAGGATCATTTGGCTTGGACACTAATGGATCAAGACCAAATAACTTTCTAAGTCTTCTATCAGATATTTTACTAATATCATTTGATAGTGCTTTTTGAAAAAAATCTCCTTCTAATTCTCTTTGCTTTGCTGCGGTTGTCTTTCTGGCATCATTATATTGTTTTATTAAGGCTGGATTATTATAATTTTTAGTTACATCAGTTAGTAATTCATAATTTGATTGTATACATTTCGCTAAATCCATAGAACGCCTGTTTATCGAAGTAACTACTGGCTCATGTTTTTCTAAGAGAAAAACTCTCATGCCTTCATCTGGATTTAACATCTTAAGGGTTACATTGGCGTTATTTAATGCATTCTGTGCCGCATCTAAAGAACTATTAGCCGCATTGGCTGCTTGTTCTGATATGCTTCCAGCTATATTCTGTATAGCACCATCTTGGCTTACAGAGCCTATGGTAGCAGAACCAGAACTTATAGCTTGATTAATACCAGCAGAAATATTATTACCAGTTGCATTCGCTGTTTGCGCTACTGTATTAACCGCTTCACCAACTTTTTCACCAATATCGCCAACTATATTTTCTAATATACTGCTTTTTTGTATTTTTAATAAATAATTTACTATAGTTTTATTTTTTATTATTTCATCATTTAAAGTGGAATAATAGCCTGCATTTAATGGAATCTTTTTATCAGTTAGTTCATCAAATAAAACTATATCAACTATTTTTAGATCTTCTGTGTCAATATAAAACTTTAATTTTCCTTTCCATTTATTGTCTTGAAAGGTAAATAAATTAACATATGGGGTTAAAGCATTTGCGGTGCCCGCATTAGATATATTATCATATATAAAAGTATTTATTTTTTTAAAAAATATATTTAAATTAGCTATTTCAGCAACAAAATTTATGTTTATTCCTTCTGGTAAAATATCCCATTCGCCAGATGCATATAATAATTGATATTGTCCTAAGTCATAGCTTAGTGCTTTAATAAAATTATCAAATTGTGAATAATCTTTAAATATTCTTTCAGTATATTTCGGTTGTTCAGTGGCGTTTGTTGTATTAGTTTGTTCTATATCTTTTTCGGAAAAAAGCGTATCATCGAAGTTTACAGCAGCTTGACCAAATAATTGTTCTAAATCTGCTTCTGTGTTATCTGCTGGAACTTCTGATGGTGGTATTGAATTGCTATATAAATATCTAATAGGTATTGTTACATAAACTCTTAATGTAGAACAGTTTCTTAATGGAAAATAATATTCTTCTGCTTGAGCAAATAAGAAAAAATTATTTGTTAAATATTCCACATATTGTCTATCGTATCTTTTATTATTTTCATGTAATATTAGAGAAGTACCTAAATAATAACCTTCTTTAATTTTTTCTTTTAAATCTTCTTTGCCGTTTACAGTTTGATATTCAAGTTCTAAATGTACACATGCCTTACCAGAATTTTTATCAATATAAACGATATTTGGCTTTTGCTCTCTCCAGTCAATAGCTGGTGTAAGTGGATCCGGCTGATGCTGATTGTCTGTTGAGCATGAAAATGACTGTTTAGTACTTGGTAATGGACTTAAGCTATTATTGATAATGTATCCATATGTATCATCTAGAAGTTTTACATAACTCCATATTGAACTTAATCCTAGACATTCTTCCAAAACAATAACTTTTGTATCTTTAGGCAAGCGTCTATTTCCAACAAGAGCAACAACTCCAGAAGTTAATATTTTTTCTCTAGTGGTTACAACGATAGCTTCTTCTTTATTTAAGAAATGCGTTGGCCCTGTATTATTTGGATACTTAACATCATCAAAATTATTCATATAAGCCTTAATTTGAAAAATTATATTTACTATTTATATAGTTATTTTTATTGTTTACTAGATAAGTAGATAACCAACTGGTTAAATTATTACAATCTTTCATTAATTGATCTTCTACATTAGTAAAAGTCTTTATAGCCGCCTTTTTAGCTTCCATCATCACCTTTGGATCAATGGAAGTTTTTTGAGCATAAAACGGAGAAAAGTGTGTATGATCCGATATTTGTTCATTAAATTTGTTCTGTATAATAACATAATTTTTTATATGTGAAACAATATCTTGTAAATGATTATGTAAAGACTTTAATGCTGTTTCTAAATTTTTTCCTAATACTATTGGCTGTAAACTTTCTTCATCGTTATTTGCTATTAATTGTATTCCCATCGTGTCATACGGAACATTTTTATTAGATAGCAATGGATCAGTTCTAGTAACTATTTTTAAACTATTTCTAGCTATAATTCTTATATCATCAGCTTTTATTCCAATAGCAGATAAAGCTTTAGAACCATTTTTTATTGGATTTGAGCCGATTTGAAAATATTCATCTATATTAGATTTTTGACTTAAATAAATTCTTGCAGCATCGGCTGAGAATGATGGATTTACTTTGTTTTCTTTTATCTCATTACCATTGACCGCAGATACTCTCCCTACTACGATATCTATTGCTCCCGCTTTACTATGTCCAAGTCCGCCATATCCAGAAGTTAATGTGCTTGGCCTATCGCGTCCAAGCACAATATATGTATTATTTTCTCCATATATAACTTTTTCCGCAATAGAGCTATTAAAAACCACTTGGTTAGATGGCTCATATAATGGTTTATTAAAAAAACCATGTTCTGCGTTTTTTTTATTTATATCAATTGAAGATGATGTTTCGTAAACATTATTCATAATTTTTAAGTTTTTAATTTTAATACAAAATTAATAGAAATATTTTATTTGTCCTGCTCTAAGCTATTTGGAGGAAGTATTATCTGTTCTTTTTTACCTTTCCACTCTTTTATATAAGACCAATGCCAAGCTTCTGGTGTGGTTTCTATATTGGCACCAGTATTAAAAAACCCATATTTATAAGCATTATCCTTAAGCCATAAATATATATCTGATTTAAATTTTCCTAAAAGTTTTTGTTTTGATGTTTTAGGTTCTTGTCCCTTGGGATATGAAACACTTCCAACATAGATATCAATAGCCTTACCTTTTAAATGCGGACCAGTTGGGCTAGGTTCGCAGGCTACACCTTCTGCTAATCCTCTTTCATTAAGTGCGTTTTCTCCACCAATTTTACTATATGATTTTTTACTTAATCTTTTTGGTCTATTAGCTTCATATTTTATATCCCATCTTTCATTAAACAATTTTATCTGTTTTTCTGCGCCTCTATAGCCTGAATTAGCTGTAAGAGTTAAACCTTTTTGATCTTTAAGCGCTTTAGCCATTTCTTTAAATGCTTCAGCAGCTTCAATAACCACATATTTTTCATCTTCTTCGCTTGGAGTTTTTGGTATTTTTCTACCTTTTATTGTTTTTCCAGATGGCACTACGTTTCCATTTCCCTGATTTTCTCCTACTGGTTTTTTAGGTTTCTTTTTCTTATCCGATGAAGCGTTAGCGTCTGGTGGGGTGGCTGTGGCGCTAGGTGCTGGTATATCCCATTTGTAGATTATTAAATCTATATCATCAGGGCGTGGTTGCGTATCGCCATTTTGTCCTGTGGCTTGTTTTTCTGGTGGAGTTGGTGATGGTGTTGGAAAAGCGCCAGATGGATTTGATGGCTTATTGCCATTATTATTTGATCCAGCTTCTCCAGTAGAGCTTTTATTAGCTTTAGACTTTATAACGCCATTTTTAAAATTAACTGGGTCTAAAAAAGATACCGTAACTATATCCTTAACAGCCAAGTTTGTAATAGATGAATCAGCAATAACAAAATCTGGCAATAAATCAATTATTATTGATTCTTTTGGATTATTATCAGATGGGGTTTTATTAATTAAAAGACTTCCAAGATCTGGTATCCAAACTTTATATCTAAAATTATTTGTATTAGATAAATTATTAATTATATTAAATGGAGAAAAATTAAATTCTTTTTTATCTTCTACAATTCTAACTATTTCTCCTTGAAATTCTTGTACATTTTTTAATGTGTCGTTTTTAAAAAATTCCGTCATCATTAAGCGTAATGCTGATTCGACGGAAGTATTTTTTAAATCTAATACTTGCCTAGCTACCCCATTAAGAAGCGAAGATATATAAGAGTTATTTGGAGTTTGACCTGACATGTTTTAGTTTTCCTTGATCATGTCAAATAAATCATCCCTCTCTTTCTTTGACATGCCCTCTTTTCCACCTTCTTGTCTTTGAACGATGGTTGTTAATTTAACTAATTGTTCGTTTGATCTCTGCAATGTTTCTAAATACATTGCCGCTGTTTCACCGTAGTTTTTATGTACATATTTATCGTCTTTATTTTTTTCCATATATGACATTAAATCTACTAAAAGCTTTGTTGCCAAAGCTCTATCATTTTCGATATTGTTTGTCGTTTCGGCTATATATTCTTCAAGATTTTTTTTATGATTGCTCATCTACATAGACCTTAGTTCTTATATGTGATATGTTTCCATTAGACCAATTTTCTCTAAATTCTTCATATTTATAACGAAACTTCTTAAGATTATTTACAACCTGTTTTGTATTTAATCCCGTTATTTCTCTCATATATAAATAAATAGCCTTTTTATTAAAAATTTCTATTGAATCGCTTTCTTTAAAAAGCATAACTATGGCTTTATAGACTTTTATTTCATTTTCCTTTAAGCGTTTATCAAACCAACCATGCATTTCACTCTCTAAAGCTGCCCAAAACTCTTCTTTTTCTCGATTATGAACATATGATTCTTCATAGACAAGTTCTTCTTCCTGCGAAGTGTCTTTAATATCTTCTATGTATACTTCTTTTTTATTATTATTTTTCTTTACTTTGTGTATAAACCAGTTTTTGGTGATTACACTAAAATAAGAAAAGGCTTTAGAGCCTCTAGAAGTATCATATTTATCTAATATTGTGGTAAGAAATATCTTGCATTCACTTTTTAAATCATCTATATTAGGTAAACTATTGAATTTATAGGTATAAACTATCTTTTCAACCATTTCATTAAATGCAGGTTGTATAAGATTAATATATAATATTGTTTTTCTATTATTATCTAATATAGAAGCATATTCCAAGATGGCATTTTCATGCTCTTTCGTGAAATATTGATTTTTGCTTTCTAATGGCTTTGGAGGCTCTATAGAAAGGTTTGGCTTAATCACTATACCCGTCTTTGACTTTCTCGATTTACGCTTTTTAAGCGCCAACTGAGGCTGTTTTAACGTCTTTTTGCTGGGTACTTTGATTGGCTTTTGTTTCTTGACTTTCTTTGGTGGATTCTGCTTCTTGATTTTCTTCATTGTCGCTTTCTATAATTGAGTTTTTATATGTCTTGCAAGCTTCCATAACCAACTTTGTATTGGCGATAGCAGATGTTATAGCTGGTTCACCATAATAGTTTTCAAGAGTTGCTAATGGCTCTAGCAAATCATAGTATTCGTTTAGCAACTTCTGCATTTCATCAGCATTATTTACACCATAATATAGATTTTGTACTAATTTACGGGTATACCAAATCAATATACCGTTTCCAACTAAAGATAATACCAATAAAATAGATAGTAATATAGTCATATTATAGTTTTTTGCTAAGGTGTTCCTGTTTGCTATCTAATAATAGCTGTCGATTATCTTCTATAGCTTCTTTAACCCGAGTGCCAGCCGCCGTTTGTTGCTTATCTCGTTCTGGTAGAGACGTTAGTAACGTTGGTATTTTATGTGTGTGTCCTACTTCATGACAATCTAAACACTCAGTAAGAGTATCATTCATTCCATGAAAAGCTTTAAATGTGTTATTACACTTATCACATTTATAGATATAGGTTGGCATATTACTTTTCTTCTGTAGTGATTGGTTTTGCGGCAATAGTAGTTGGAGGATTGGCTACAATCAATTCTTCACCTTCTAATACCATATCGAATCCCTTTAAAAGTGGAACAATATCTGTTTGTTCCATAAGACTCTTTTGAAGGGCGACCATTACACAAGTTAATGCTTGATTTGAAAGTTTCATATTATCTCCTATTTATATAATTTTAGTATATTTTCAAAATAATTTAAATCATTGTCATCATAAAATGGCGCACAGCCAACAAAAAATACTAAATCTAATACCTTATTAGCATTAGGATATTGTTTCCAATCGCCCAAATCTTTATAAGCTGGCTGTAATAAAATATTTCCAGCAAAATAGTTTCTTGTTTGAACACCGTTATCTTCTAAATACTTAACTAACTTTCTTTTGTCTTCTGGCGTATTACAAATTACTGGTACACCGAACCAAGATGTATCTGAATGATACAATTCTTTAATTGATCTGACGTTGGATACATTATCTACAAAATATTGTTCAATAGCCTTTTTATGCTTTTTTCTTAATTGTTCAATTTTAGGAAATTTATCTAATTGCACTAATCCTATAGCACCTTGAAAATCTAATGGTTTTAAGTTATATCCCATTGATGTAAAGAAATATCTATGATCAATCTCATAATTATATTCTTTAATCCATTTAGAAAATCTTTGCCCACAAGTTCCGCATGGTAAAGTATTGTTTTTGCCGACACAATAACAATCCCTACCCCACCAGCACATTTTTCTAGCTTCTTCCACAATTTTTTCATTATTAGAAGAAACCATCCCACCTTCTCCGGTAGCTATATGATGTGCCATATAAAATGAACATGAAGAAGCTATAGCATAATCGCTTAAAAATTTACCTTTCCATTTACTTCCTAAAGAATCGCAGTTATCTAAAATAAGCTCAATATTGTACTTATTTTTAATTTTTAATAATTCATCCATATCAGGAGAATTTCCGAGTACAGGAGAAATATATATAGCTCTTGTTTTAGAAGTTATCAATTCTTCTATTTTGCTAATATCAAAGTTTAATGTTTCCATTTCAATATCGCAGAATACTGGTTTCAATTTATTTAAAACTAGTGAGGATAAGGTGGTGGGAAATCCTACAACAGATAAAATTACTTCATCATTATCTTGCCAAGATAATACCTTTTTAATAGCAGCAATCATTAAAAGATCGGCAGAGCTACCAGAATTAACCATTAAAGAAAAGCCCAAATTAAACATCTTAGAAAATTTGGATTCAAATTTTGCCACTTCTCCACCACTAGGAAACCATTTACCCATAATTAAACTGGAGAAAACTGCTTTTAATTCTTCTTGATCCCAGAATGGGCCAGAATATGGAATAGAGTTTTTAGGTTTTATTTTAGAACCTATTAGATATGGAAAGCTTTTTTCTTCTTTATAAATATCTTCAACAAATTTTTCGATATCTGTTTTATTGGTCATTTTGTTTCCTTAAGGTATTGTATACTTCATTTATACCGTATTCTAAACCAAGTAACTTTATATTTAAAGAACTTAATTTTTTTCCATCACCTGAATATGATAAACCATCGTTATTATTATTTGTAACAATATTACTTTTTTTATCTGACAAATTATTTATTATATTTAATATATGCAAAAGAGAAGCTTTTTCTTCATAACAAAGATTAATATCTTTAGGTAATTTATTTAAAATTATTCTATTGTTTAGATAAAAATCTACAACTGAGATAACGTCTTTGGAATATATAAAATCCATTTCTCTATTTTGATGAAGTACTAAGTCTTCATTAGATATATATTTTTTTATATTTGATTTAATTAATCTTGTTTCGTCTTCATTAGCTGAAAAGCAACCGAATATTCTTAAATTGATACTTTTTTCTAAATTAAGAATTCTTTTAGATATAGTATATTTAGAAGAACCATAAAAATCGTCTGGTACAGAATCACCTAATTGCTCTTCTTTAAAACGATGTATGTTTTGTCTTCTGTCAAATGCTGCGCCGCTATCAAAATTTATAAAAAGAGATATGTTAGATAAACTATTAATTAAGTTTTCAAACATTAGAATATTATCATAATAATCTTGTGCAGTATCTATTCTATTTCTTCTGCCGCCTTTTACTGCACAATGTATAATAACATCTATATTTTTTTGTAAAATAAAACTTTTTACTTTATTAAAATCTGTAATATCTAATAAAGATCTATTAATATTAAATAATTTATATTTATCTTTTAAATAAGACGATAAGATTTCTTTACCTAGAAATCCATTGCCGCCAGTAACCATTATATTTAACATGTTATTTTTTTAAATTCATATAGCATGGTTGTTTAGAATATAGAAAGTCTTTAAAAGAAGAATTTACATCTTCATTTTTTTCTGGTCTATATTGCTTTATGTTATTTAATATATCAATAATTTTTTCATCTTCTTCGGCCCAATGAGTGTATCCTAAAACGCCATAATCTCTTCCACGGCCACCGCCAATTAACTTTACAGGTATCTTTTCGTAATGCATATAATTTCTTATAATTTCAAACGGTCTATAGATAAGAAAAGGAGTTATAGAATACACAACAGGTATTTTACCTTCTAACGCTAATCCAGTTGCCATACCAATCAATAGTTGTTCAGCGGAACCGGGATTAATATAGTTATTAGGAAAATCATTTTTAATATTATCCCAAAGTCTAAATCCTAAATCGCCGGTAAGCAAATAAATATCTTTATTTTCTTTCATTTCTTCATGTAATAAAGTAGCAAAAGTTTTTCTCATTTTTTATTCTCTATTTATATATTCTAACCCGTGTAAATAATCTTTTTCGCTCAATGTGCAATAATGAGATTCTATGCCTTTAAGAGCGGGAATTTGTTCTACAGTAGTAATAACAAAATTTATTTTTTCATCAAATGCTTTAATTCTTTTTTCTAAATAATCAACATTTACGGTATCATAACCACAAATGCCATTCGCGTTCACGAAAACTTTTAAATTATCTAATTTGGATTCTTTGGCATATCTTAAAGCTTCCCATATACTTCCTTCGGCTGTCTCACCATCAGAAATCAAACAATAAACGTTTCTATTTTTATTTGCGACCGCACGACCAACTGCCACTAGTAATCCTAAACCAAGGCTTCCAGTAGAACAAAAGATTTTATGCTCTTCATCTAATTTAGGATGCTCGCCGTGTTTTTTCAATAATTCTTCTGCATTGAATCCATAATATTTTTCTAAAACTACAAATAGTGCCACAACAGCATGACCAGAAGAAAGAATGAAAATATCATCTTTTTTCATTTCAGAATAAATTTCATCAATAATATTTAATGAAGAAAAATAACTACCCAAGTGATGAAGTTTATGATTGTAGCAAATTTCTAAAAGTCTTTTCTTTAGTTTTTTATCTACCATATAAAATTATCCTTATAGTACTCTACTATTGACTTTATTTCTTCATCAAATTTTTTAGTATTTTTCCAACCTAATTGTCTTAATTTTTTATCTTCAACAGAATATCTAACATCTTGCCCTTTTCTGGTATAAGACATATCAACATAATTGTTGATATCATATTCTTTATCTTTAAAATTAAAATATTCTTTGATTATAGATTTTATAGTATCAATATTAGTTTTTTCTTCTGAGCCGCATATATTATATATTTCGTTTGTTTTGCCACTATTAATTATTTTAATGCAAGCTTCTGCTGTATCATCGGCATGAAGCCAAGTTCTTATTGGAGTACCGTTATTATGTAAAGGAATTTTTCTACCTAAGAAAAGATATTTACAAGTTTTAGGAATTAGTTTTTCTACATATTGACCAATGCCATAATTATTAGATGGCCTTACGATTACATATTTAATATCATATGTTCTTGCCCAAGCAAGAATCATCATATCAGCTGCTGCTTTTGTAGCTGAATAAGGATTGCTTGGCTTTAAAAGTGAAAGTTCATTATGTGATCCAAAATCAATATCGCCATATACTTCGTCAGTACTAAAGTGTAAAAAAATTGGCTTATTATTATTTCTATTATTTTTTATTAATTCTAATAGATTGTGTACGCCATCGATGTTGCTTTTTAGAAAATCCTTATTGTCAACTATGGAATTATCAACGTGTGTTTCAGCGGCAGTATTGATAACATAATCACAATCATACAAAAAATGTAAATCATTAATATCTTTTTGCTCAAAAGAAAAGTTTTTATATTTTTTAAACTCTTCTAAAGCATGTAAATTAGCCGCATAGGTAACTTTATCAATGCCTTTAACAAACCAACCAAGATCCAAACATTTTCTTGTAAGATGTGAGCCAATAAATCCCAAACATCCAGTTATATAAACAATTTTTTTCATCTTTGTACGCCTTTGCAATTTATATAATTTGCAGTATAACTCCTATTAAAATAATTTTTTAATAAATCAATACAAAGATTATAATCTTTTTTAGAAGTTGCCAAATCAATAATCGATTTATCAAAAAACTCTGGATTTATATACCAATCTTCAAAATATTTACCGGGATAATTTGAAGGCGGAATAGCATCTTGAACCAGTACTACATCATCAAAAAGACAAAAATATCCTGCTTTTTCAAGCATTCTTTTTCCTTCTAGTTTATTTCTTTCTCCATAATAATGAAATTCGTGCTCAAAAGTTAAGCATTTAAATTTAATATCAGATTTAAGAATATTGTTAAGACCAAATAAAGCGAAATTCTGTCCTGCTGTATCCATATCTAAGGATATATAATCTACAACAGGAATTTCATTTTTTATATTAGCGATAAAATTTAAAAAATAATCTGATGTTACATCCGCTTGAACAAATTTTTCTTTTCGGATATTGCTCCAGCCATATTCAGCTTCGCAATTTCTTATATCAAAACAAATACCTCTCCAACCAAGCTTTTCTAAACCATACGTATTACTACCATCCGTTGGACTGCTACATCCTAAATCTAAAAAAAATCCGTTTTCGCCTATTAAGTTATAAGCAAATTCATCTTGTTTTTCCCAAGAATAAAAATTAATATTTTTTGACATTTTATAAATCCTCACACAATTCTTTTAAATGTGCCGACACTTCAGGTGAAAATAATTCTTCAATATTTAATTTTTCTTGGACAAATCCACCGGCATGATGTAAAACTTTAATTAATTTATTATTTAAATAAAGTTTATTATCTTTTTCAAGTGTTATTTCTTTCCAACTATCCCAATGAGATTTTGTCCCGTAAGCATTAGCAACACCATAATAAAGATTAGTATTTATAGAATCTAATATTTTTACTTTATATCTTCCTTCAGCTAGCATTAAATTTACAATATCTTGTTCGTGCTGTCTATATTTATTTTGTAATTTTATGTTTCTATAAATCCATTCTTCCCAAAATTGTTTTTTTGTTGACGCTATTAAACCGCAATTAATATATTTATACACGTCTACTTTTCCATCGGCAGTTTCTGGCCGACCCATTCCAGCAGTTTGTTTATCGCTATTATTTCTGACAACTGCAACGTCGTAATCGCATTGTAATATTTCGTCTAATCTATCTGTAACTATACAGTCAGCATCAATATGAACTACTGTTTCATATTTTGAGGTTAACAGATTGGACATTACTGGATTTAAATAATAAAAATTATTAAACATTGGTAATTTTTTAAGTTCTGCATTGATATGTTTATTAGTTAAAACATATATAGGAATATCTGGATGGAATTTTTTAAAAGATGCTAACATTTTTAAAAGTCCAAAATAAGTTATTTTATCATCTGATACATACGTGCAGAAAGTAATCTTTTTATTCATTTTTTAATCCTAAAATATTTATAAAATCATTTATAATATTTGTTTCATTTAAAATAGAAAGTGAATAATGTCTATTGTTTTTTCCAATTTCTAGTAATTTATTTCTATCTTCTTTCCAAATATTATAACATATTCTAAGTTGTTTTCTAACAGATAAAATATCCGGTTCATAAAAATTCATATTTAAAGAATTTAAATGAAAACCTTGATTGCTGATTGGAACTAGATGCCCATTATAAAGAAAAGAATTTTTTGGATCTATAAAATCTATATGACCAGTTGTATTTAGTGCGACTATTGGAATACCATATGAACAAGCATCGGCCAAAGTCATTCCAAACCCTTCTGATCTGGCTGTAGAACAAAATATATTTGATTTAGAATATAAATCTTGTATTCTCTCGTCACTTATATGACCAGTGATAATATAAATTGATGTATCAGAATTTTTACCATAATCATAAATACTTTTTTTATATTCTGATGCTTCTTTTAAAATAATTGCCCTTTCATTTTCCTCTGAGTCTCTTGAGGTAGTTTCAAAGCGATATGTTTTAATTAAAAGCTGCGTATCTGTGTTATGGAAAAATTCTTGTGTATATGCTTTTATAAGGATATCAAAGCCTTTTCTAAATACCCATTGAGACATGGCAAAGATAGTAAATTTGTCTCCGTGACTAAATTGTAATTCTTTTTTCGTATATGGCAGATATGTTAAATTAGTTTTTAATCCGGCATCTCTGCTAAATATTTCTTGATTCCATTTTGAATTAACAATTATTTCATCATATATTTTAGATTTATATAATTCTATCCATTGTTTAGGAAGCGCATCTGTTTCCCAATAAACAATATTAAAGCTCTTTTTAGACTTTTCTATAATTTGTTTTACTACTGGGTCTGTTGCTATATTAGGCAAAAAATGAACTAAAACAATGTATTCCCCAGAATTAATTAATTCATTAAACAATGCTGGATCTTTGACAAGATATTTATTTATTAAATCCGTTTCTTCTTTAGAAGCATAATTTTTCTTTTCTGCATTAACACTTACAAGAATGAGATTTTCTTTAAAATATTTGTCTTTATCAAAAATCTTTAAATATTTTCTTGCCGCATTTGCATAACCGCATGCATCATTAAATTGTCCAATATATACTATTTTCATTATATCTTATCCATATTTTCATATTTATTTATAATATCATCATATTCATTTTTTAAAATACAATTATCGGTAAATTTAGAAAATAATTTTTCTTGTGAAAAATTTTCTTTTATCCAAGGTGATAGCTTTTTGGCTTGTGATTTATAACGTCCCCAATCTTTGTAACAATCACGTAATCTATCCTTATAACTAACCATCTTTGGATAAGCCCATTGTGTTCCTTCTTCCAAAACACCCTTCCAAACATGAATAGCTTCAATTGGCTTTAAATCATAATCAATTTTACCAAACATACGCTTTTTTTCTTCATTTTCTGGTAGATATAGGAAATCTGTATGTCCGCTCCAATCTGTAGCTATTACGGGTAATACATTAACAGCTGCTTCTAGTAATGGCAGCCCAAAGCCCTCACCGTGGGTTGTAGAAACGATTGCCTTGATTTTTGGATGCGTGTATAGTGATTCCACCTCTCCATCGCTTAAATGACCGTGTAGAAGTGTTATAGAGCATTTTCTATTTGGATAGTTACTTAAAAGATTTTCTAATCTTTTTTGAGTTAGACTTCTATCCATAGTAGAATCATTAGAAGTATTAATTTTTAATACTAAACCAACTTCTTCATTACGAAATTCTTCTAGAAATCCAATGATTGTTTGATCAAGATTCTTTCTTGGACCCCATTGACATACAGATAAAAAGTTAAAATCATACTTTAATTGCAAATCTAAATCTTTCTTTTCTACGTTTCTATAAGGAAGATGTACTACTTCTACGGGTGTTTTTACTCTATATTGCTGACCTGTTTGATCACCAAAAACTGTATTTATAAAACCTGCTTTAGCGTGATTGCTTATGACAATTATTTTGTCCATTAGTTGTGATGGTTCAAGCCAAGCTGGAGAAATAATATTAGTTTCGATTCCGGCTGTATACCCAATATTGATTAGTGCCATTTTTTTCCATTCTGTTGGCAGGCTCACTTGCACAGAAACATCAAATTTAGGTTGTCCATTGTTTTGTTGAATATAAATTTGTGTTTTAGAAATTAAAGAATCGATATATTTTCTTTCATCATTGTATTCATGAAGCCATCCAGTATTTCCCCAAGCAGTAGGTAATACATATAAATCTACATTTTGTTTTGATAATGAGCGTAATGCGAAACGTGCCATTTCACCATAGCCGCTTCTGCTCAATACTGGACCGCTGATTAATATTTTTTTCATTTTAGAATTCCTTTACGCTCCAAGATTTGTAGCCTTTACGTGTTTCCCAAGAACCAAATTTTTCATGAACGCCACTGAATAGTTTATCCCAAGTCTCTTGGAATGTTTGAAAGTTAAAGTTCTTTTGGACATTATCATAACCTTTTTTACCAAGCGCCTTACGTTCTTCGCGGGTCATATTATGAATCTTTATCATCGCATTCACAACGTCTGTATTGCTAACGCGATCTTCATAAATATATGGCACTTCTTGTGAACCGATTACTGCGCGGCTTGCTGGTTCAATCAATACGCCGAATGTATCTACGCCATCAGTTAATTGATCTTGCATGCCGCCAGTTTTATTTGCTATAACTGGTGTTCCACAGGATAGGCTTTCTAAGCATGAAAGCCCGAAGCCTTCTGCATCACTAATATTAATAGTACAATCTGCGGCATTATAAAACTTTGCCATATCCGCTGCTGGTACTTTACCGGGAGAAATGGCAAAATTATCTTTTGTAAGACCTAATTCTTCTGCAATGGCAATCAAGTCTTGACCATGCACATCTTTAGGATCAGTATGCATCAAAAGAAATGCTTTATCGTGTCCTACTTTATCTAGGAATTCTTTATACCACCAAACAACACTTCCACTCATCTTTCTACGAGCATTGCGATTAGTCCAGAAGAATAGAGTTTTATCTTTAATGCGTAAATGAGCAAATTCCTTTTCATCAAGAATTTTAAACAATTCAGGACTTACTGCGTGAGGAACATACTCTTCTTCTACTTCTGGTGCTACTACACGTACTATATCGCTCGTAAGCTTGGAAATAGTAGCAATTTTATCATTTGATAAATAGTACGAACGATTAAACTTTGGATATGGATAGTTGTCCCATACGTGATAATACACAATTGGAATATTTGGACGAATTTCTTGTTCAATATTCCAAAGCCAAGTGTAGAAGCGTGGATCGGTCATCATCCAAAGGATATCTGGCTTTTCTTTCATTAAAAGATTACGTATTAGTTCTGGAGTTCCATAGCCATCAACTGGAATAATAACAAAATCATCTCCATATTCATGGAATTTAGTTGGACGATAATCTTGATGCTTGATAGCTCCACCAAGAGAAATAATTTGATATTTTCCTGTCTTTAACAGCCCTTGGAAAATGTAGTTGCATTGACTACCTACGCCAGATGGTGAGAGAGGATGATCCCCTAGAGTCAAAATCTTAATTTTCTTTTTCTGTTCCATTTGTTTCTCCTATAATTTTGTTACTTTTCTTTATATTAGCAATTTTTTCTAATGGTCTTAAATTTTCTAAACGCCAACATTTTAAAAAGTTTTCATCGTTAAAATCTTTAAACAAAAGCTTTGATTGCGGAATTATGTGATCTATAGTCCAATATTTTCCATAATTATTCCAAGACATATTATCATCAAATTGTTTTTCTAGATGCTCTTTTAAATCTTTTGGCGTATACGGTAGGTTTTTCCAAGTAGAAGAAGTTTTTGGTATTAATTGTTTAAATAAATAAAACCTTATTAGCTTAGAAACACCTTTTCTTAATTTAAGATTTACTTCTTCTTCTGCTGTTCTTTTCTTAGGAATATACTTTTTCCATTGATTAAAAGTACCATCAGCTATATATTTTTTTGATGCACAAGAACGAGAACAAAAACCGCTACGTATTCTATATCTTGTAACTTCTATACCGCATTCTTTACAGTTAAATGTATCTAAATGATTTAGATTTGTTTTCTTTCTACGACTATTATTATGCTTTAATCTACATTGTTTGGAGCAACTTTTTGTTGCCCAGCTTGCTGCTTCAAATTGTTTTTCACAAATAATGCAATTTTTAATCATTTGTTTGTCCTCCTACGCTTATAATTAGCAGCGTGGGAACTCAAACTACTTTATTTGACATTATTTTTTTCCTTTTCTAGATCAGAATTATACATTAATTCTGCTAGTTGTTTTAAATCTGTTTTTGGTTGCCATCCTAATACTCTTTTTGCTTTTGAAGGATTTGCTAGCAATAAAGGAACTTCACTAGGACGTTTGAATTTATCATCAATAACTACATGATTAAATAAATTATAACCAGCAATATCAGATATGCAAGTAATAAATTCACTTATTGTATGTGTTACGCCTGTGCCCAGAACGTAATCATCCGGGGTGTGATATTGCATCATCATCCACATTCCTTCTACATATTCTTTTGCATATCCCCAATCGCGTTTGGCTTCTAAATTACCAAGCCTTAGTTCATTTTGAAGACCAAGCTTAATTCTAGCAGCTGCTTTGGTAATTTTCCGTGTTACAAACTGTTCTCCACGCCGGGGAGATTCATGATTGAAAAGAATACCAGAACACGCAAACAAGTCATAAGCTTTGCGATAGTTAATAACCAAATTATGTGCATAAACTTTTGCACAAGCATAAGGAGAAACAGGAGATAAAACTGTTTCTTCGTTCTGTGGTGCGTTCATATTATCTCCAAACATCTCGCTAGTAGACGCTTGATAAAACTTTGTATCTGGCTTTAGATTACGAATCGCTTCTAGACAATTTAAAACCCCGGTAGCATTTATTTCTAAAGTGCTTTCGGGGGATGTAAAAGAAGCGCCTACGTGACTTTGTGCAGCAAGATTATAAAATTCATCTGGCTTGTACTGTTTTATGACTCTCCATAAAGATGGTGAGTCGGTCAAATCTCCATTTTCTAAAATTAGATTAGGATTCTGTAGAAGATGGCTTATGTTATAAAACTTTTTATCTTCCATTGCACTTCTGCGAACTAAACCAATTACCTTATAATCTTTTTCTAATAATAATTCAGCAAGATAACTTCCATCTTGTCCTGTAACTCCTGTTACGACTGCTGTTTTCATGGGCATTCCTTTGTATTATTGAATTCGCAATATTTACAACTTAAGCGATTCTTTGGAAAAAAATTCTTATTAATACTATAAAGTGCTTTTGTTAATAAGTTAAATGCATTTTCTGTTTTTTTATCTCCGCTAGTTACACGAAATATTTCTACATTGTCTTTTTTTACTGTACGCTTAAGGAGAGCAAAATATGTTTCAATATTTTTTGGATCTATCTTATGCTTTTGAGCATAGAAATACTTATAAAAGGTAAGCTGATATGTAATCATTGGATCGCTTTTCTTTTTTGCATCCCAACCCCATGCACACGTTTTCCAATCTAGAATATGGATTTTCCCATCTTCAGTTTGAAGAATTAAATCGATGTATCCTTTAAAATTATAACTTAGTTCTGGGATCTTATTGATTGCTTCAAGAATATCTTCTTCGGCAGATAATACTTTAAAGTTACCAAACTTTTCCTTAAGAGCGGGCAGCGCCATCGTAGATAGCAGTTTTCCCTGCTCTTTCATCTCAGTTATTAGTTTATTATCTACTGTTATATCAGAAGGAATTTTATTTAGTTCTTCTTCAAACTTAGAGCTAAAACATTCAACTTCATTTATGTTATTATCTAACAGTTTTTTTTCACAAGCTTCATGGAGAGCAGTTCCAAAAGCCGTGTGTTCACTACCACGAAATTTCTGAACGTTATCTACATAAATTAACTTATACTTAAAAGGACAATCATTCCAAATTTTTAAAGCAGAAAAAGATATATGATTAGACATTTTGTACCTACACTTTCTAGGTACATTATATCTAATTAATATATCTTTGTCAAGGCAATAATTTTATTATATAATTTTGGAGATATCTTTTTAATGTATTCAGGATTTTCATCTGCAAAATAATGCTCAAATCCAGATGCAAAATATTCTTTTAAAGAAGTTGCAGAATAGGGAGATATAAAAAGATTTGCTGACAACAACGATAGTCTATCATATCCTACTGTCTTAAATAAGAAATTATCAAAATCTCTAGTCAATTCCGGTCTAAGGTATAGGATTGAGTCACAATATAGATTGTTTGATTCTAATATGCTTCTTAATTGTTTTCTTTTAGAGAGAAATTCTTCTAGAATTTTATCATCTCCATAAACTTCATATTCAAATACTTTTTCTACGTTATGAGCTAATTCATGTATTATTGAATTATATATATTTTCTTCACTAGGTTGTTCGTTGCTTAAGTATATCGCTCCATCCATATAGGCTGATTCTACTTGTCTAGCTTTTAATTCTTTAAAAGCACCAACATAAACAATATCTAAATCATTAAATAAATGTCTTGGAATATTATTTTCTATTTTTTTTAGAATAGTTTTTAGATTATATTCTTCTGGTAGTGGATCTTTAATGACAACCATTATGTCTTTAAACAAATTTAATTGTTTAAAATCTGCTTGATTTTTTTTAGCAGAATTTTTGACATAATTAATACTACTCATTTGTTTCTTTTATTTCACCTTTTGATTCAAGATCTGCGAAGGCTTGTTGATATCCTCTAATAAAATTCTCTTCTGCTACTGCTAGAACAAACTCTGGGAACTCATCAGCCATTGCTTCAACGAGCATGGCTACAGTAACTTCGTTGTTTTGTGGCTGGAGTTTGTTTCCAACGTAATCAACAAGCCATTCTTTCATTGGGTTGACTTTTTGAACTACTTCATCTAATTGAGGATTTTCCATTATAATACTTGAGCTGCCAAACTTGCAACAGCAGAGCGCTCACCTTTCTTTAATGTTATATGACCAGAGATTTCAAATGGTTTTAATTTTTCTACAGCATATGTAAGACCATTTGTTGTAGCGTCTACGTATGCATTATCGATTTGCTCAATATCTCCAGTTAATACAATTTTTGTACCTTCACCTACGCGAGTAATTATAGTTTTTAATTCGTGAGATGTTAAGTTTTGGCTTTCATCAATAATAATGAACGCATTAGCAATAGAACGACCGCGAATATAAGTCAATGCTTCCATTTCAATTGTTCCAGCTTCCATCAACATCTGTAGATGCGCTTTATCATCGCCCATTAAGAATTCAAGGTTGTCTTGAACAGGTGCTAACCAAGGTGACATTTTTTCTTCTAGTGTTCCCGGCAAATAACCAATATCTTTACCCATTGGTTGAACTGGGCGTGATACGATTAGCTTTTTATAAACCTTATCATCAAGGATTTGCTGAAGGCCAGCCGCCAATGCGTTAAGAGTTTTACCGCCACCAGCACGACCAATAATAGAAACAATCTTAACTTCTGGGTCCATCAACAACTCTAGAGCAAACTGTTGCTCTTTGTTCTTTGCATGTATACCCCAAATACCATTTTTATATTCTTTTACTTTAGTAAGAGGTAAGTTATATGCTCTAAATCTAGCTAGTGCTGTTTTTTTATCGTTAGCATTAGATACAAGCATCAAGAATTGATTAGGATGGAGCTTAATATCTTTTTCTTCTAATAAAATCTTTTCGCCAGCATAGAAACGATCAATAAAAGCATCATCTACAAGGTATTGTGTAAAGCCAGTAAATACTTCTTCTGCTCGTTCTACGATTTGATTTGGAATATAATCAGCGGTATTGATACCAAGAGAGTCGCACTTAACTCTCATATTAATATCTTGAGATACTAAGAATACATTTTTGTTATCGCCTAATTCTTTTATAAGTGTTAAAGTGGCGGCAATAATTTGATTGTCAGCATTATCCCTTTCGAAACCAGTTGGTAATAGAGATAAGTCACAAGGAATTACTGAGATGGTTCCTTTTCCTTTGCCGAGCTTTGCACCTTCGTCAAGGCTACCTTTTTCACGTAATTCATCAAGAGTACGAATAAACTGTCTTGCATTAGCTCCAACACCATCTTGACGCTTTTTATGTTTATCAACTTCCTCTAATACTTTTAATGGAATTGCTACGTTATTATTCTTATACGCGAATACTGCGTCACAATCGCTTAGATATACGTTTGTGTCCAACACGTAATATTTTTTAGACATTATGTATTCCTTCGTGCGGCTATTAGCACGATATAAATAGTATTCTAACGCATGTTGTTGTTATTTTTTACATATTTCATTACAAAATCATTCATAGCAATACTTCCAGCTACTGCTGCATTCATGCTTCTTACGCTACCATATTGATTGATATAAACAAATCTATCACACAATGCAAGAGTCTCTTGAGTAATTCCAACACCTTCTTCCCCGATGATAATAAGAGGATTCTCAGGCCATTGGAAATCGTAAATACTTTCTGCCTGTGGGACACTGTTCTCAAGTGCAACAAAAGTATAACGCTCCTTTAACTTTAGAAGCTCCTCGCGGTCCTTTAGATTGATTATATCGGTATAGTGATGAGTCCCAACGGTTCCACGTCTATCGTATTGTTTACGACCAAGATAGAACATTTCACGACCATTCATTGCATTACAAGAACGCAGAACAGAAGACAAATTAAAATCACCAACAAGATTTTCCATCATAACTGCAAATGGAAAAGACTTTTGTTGAAGGTCTTTTTTAATCAATTCTGTAGTCCATTTAGTAAGCCTATCGAATTTATATTTATCAACAATATTACGAGTATCAGGAGTATTAAGTGTTTCGTTGGTAGTGGTGGTGGTTTGCATAGTGATAACACTATACTACTAATCTTCTACGCGGTCAACAAGCTTTGTAGCTACTGCTTTTTCTAATGCTTCTAAAACTAATTTTTCAAATCTCTCTTGTGACCATTCAGGCCAACCCATCTCACGTACTAAATTTGCTTGAAAATCTTCACTAATATCAAAATGTATTGTTGCTGTACCGTCAGGATTGTCTACTATTTCTAAAACTTTAAGAGTGCCTACATTTTTAATATCGCTCATTAAATTTTCTCCATTTTTTCCCTATCTAAAGAAATATTTTTACAAAATCTTAGTTCTTGATTTTTTAAAGTCCATATTTCTCCATTTTCAAGCGCAACAGTAAATAATAAATCATGTTCTTGAGAATAGTCTATAACTAAAAAAGCATATCCTTTCATGTTGTGCTTTAGACTATAAACAGGAATCATTGGATTCAACTGAATGATCATATACTAACTAGTAACTAAAATAGTTAACGGAGTGAGATGGATTCGAACCATCGGTATCCTTTCGAATACGCAGGTTTAGCAAACCTGTGCCTTCAGCCACTCGGCCATCACTCCAATATATTAATATTATTGCATAATTCTATAAGTTTGTAAATAAAAAAAGACCAAGAAGTAAATAGTATAAACTTAGTGAAAATGCCGAACATTTTTTTCGTTACTAGTTAATAATAGATCAGCCCCTACTTTTATAGGGAGGAGAGTATCTAATGAAAGGGAATAAAGCATGGATTAAACACAAATTAATAGTTTTAACGATGATGTTGGTAATGATGAGCGGTTGTTTTAAACGTTGCGGTCTATTTGCACAAGAAGGATACGATGCAAGAGAAGCAATGAGCAGCACAGTTAAGATTTATACAAAAATTTCTGGTCATAGGACCAATTTAGCTAGCGTTTTAGGTATAAATGCAAGCATGCCAGAAGAAACTAAAGAAAAGAGTGAAGAAAAAAGCTGGACGGGTTCCGGCGTTGTAGTCAGAAATAACTTTAATAAAAAAGAAAGTTTAATATTGAGCGTTGCTCATGTGACACATCCACAAAAAACAACTTTAGAGATAGACGAAAGCGGATTCTATTTCTTCCAAATAGATAAAATTGAAATGATGGTTGAAAGATTAGATGGTGAAAAATGCGTTGCATTTCCAATGGCAGGAAACGAAAAACAAGATTTATCAGTTATTAAAAGCTCTTGTATTGCAGGAGAAGCAAGAGAATTAGCTGATGAATTACCACCAGTTGGTGCTAGCGTAATGATTTCTGGTGCTGCTTTGGGATATCATCCAAAAAATATATTCATCGTAACAGATGGTAGATTTATGGGATTAGACGAAAACAATGAAGAAATTATTACTCTTCCTTCTGCTCCCGGTCATAGTGGTTCTGGAATCTTTTATAAAGGCAAAGTTATTGGTTTATTAAGCAAGCGTACAGTTCATTATGAACATATATCAATATGTGTTAGTTTAGAGAATGCTAAAACATTATTGGCACTTGCAGAGGGATTGTGGCAACTAGAGAATGTCTAGTCTTCTAAGCAAGTAAGGGCGACCAAACCTTTATCTTGGTCAGTAGCCACGGTTTGGCAAACATGTTTTACCATCCGTGGTTGTTTTTTTTCCCACTCACCGTAAAAAATATAACTAGCAACAGCAATAGTATTAAGTACTACCATTATTCTTAGCCACATTGTATTGCTAGATTTATTTTGTTTCATAAAATTTTATGGCGTATATGACCTAAATGGTAGATTTTTTTTAGTTTGTCTAGCTTTTGCTAAAGCCATTTTATCTTTAGTGCTTTGACGTTGGTAATTTAAAAAAGAAATAAGAGCATCTATTGCAAAGTCTTTCTTTTTTTCTTCAATTGAGGAAAGATAAGATTCTATATTATTTTTTAATTCTTTTTCTTTTTCTAAAGGGTTTAATTCTTCAGTAACTTTTTCTAATTCTTCTTTAATAAATTTTTTTAAAGATTCTTTTGTAATTTTCATTTTGGAGATACCTTTTTTTGGTGCAAAACAGTTAATCTACACTAATTATAAGTGGACCGATGGAGAGTCGAACTCCAGATTTTTCCGTGCAAGGGAAATGTTATACCAATTTAACTATCAGCCCAAAGGATATATATGACTACATATTTAAAAATATGCTTAAACTGTAACAAAGAATTTCAAGCACGTTCATCAGAAGTAAATAGAGGCAACGGGAAGTATTGTACCAAAAAATGTACATATGAAGCTATAAAAAAACAAAAAATAGAAAAATTTGCTTTAATTAATCAACCAAACGTTGAATGTGCTTACTGTAAGAAGATGTTTTACAAAGCACCATCAAAAAAGAAAATATCAAGAAGCGGTTTATATTTTTGCTGTAGGGAACACAAAGATATCGCTCAAAGAATTGGTGGAATAAAAGAAATTCAACCGCCGCATTATACAAACGCTGGCAGGGCATACAGAGATGTAGCTTTTAGAAGTAAAGCAGTAAAATGTGAAAAATGCGATTATTCTAAAATACCAGAAGTATTAGAAGTTCATCATAAAGATAGAAACAGAGAAAATAATACTATAGAAAATTTAGAAGTATTATGTCCTACTTGTCATATGGAAAACCACTTCTTAAACAAAGATGGTAGATGGAAACAATAAAGACGACATCTATTTGTCTATTAAAAAACAGACTCCCCATGCCGTCACCTGCGGGATTAATAAAAATTACTTCTTATCTGCTGCTACTGCTGGTGCTGCAACTGCGCCTGCTGCGCCAGTAGAAACTGCTGTGGAGCTTCCAGAGGCACTACCAGATGCTGCTGCGGCAGAGGCTGCGCCACCTGCTGATGGGGCCACTACAGCGCTTTGTGGGGCAACTGGAGCGGCTACAGAAGGGGAAGTTTGTGTGGTGATTGCTGGTGCTGAAACTTCTACTACTGGAGCGGTTGTGGAAGTAGAACCTGCTGCTGGTGCAGAGGTCTTGCTAGTGCAACCTACGAACATTGCTGCTACTACTGCGGTCATTACGAGTGTCTTCATTTTATTTTCCTTTATTCTAGAATTTGATCTACTAAACCATACTTCAGGCACTGCTTTGCGTCAAAATAGATATCTTTTTTAAGGATATCTTTCAACAAGTTTTCTGGAATCTTTGTGCGCTCCAGATAAATTTGCTTTATAGCTTTCATCAAAGCTTTATTATTTTCCATATCGTCCATTAGTTCTTCAAACTTTCCAATAGCACCAGAAGAAAGCTGATGAATCAACATGTATGAATGTTTATTAATAGAGCGCTTATGAGCCATAACTGATATAAGTGTTGCCGCAGAAGCTGCCATTCCTTCAATGACAGAATGAACTGGTGCGCGGCTTCTACGAACATAATCTACTGCTGCTAATCCGTCGAACAAGCTACCACCGGGACTATTGATATGTAATTTAATTTCTGGTGTTGGAATACCTAAAACATTTCCAGTATGCATCATATCTGTTTCGATTTTAGCTAAATTTTTATTTAGATTAAGAACGCTTTCTTTAGTTACATCAGTATAAAAATAAATATGGTTATCATCTACTTCAACGTCAAGATCACGATCATCGCGTTCACTAGTCTTACGCTTTTTTGTTTCTTGCTCTACTGCTTCCTCTAATCGTTTAATGAATCTCATATTTTACCTTTCTTTTTTGAAAGCTTTTCATCTATTTCTTTAACAGCTTCTATAAGTTCTGGATGTATTCTGCTTCTAATAATAAAAACGCCATCTTTGTGTTTTATTTTATACTCCATTGTAGCACCTTCTGGGGAGTTTTGTAAGGTATTTTTATATTGTTCTGCTTCTTCAAAACAAGAGAAGATTTTTTCATCTTTCCATTTTTTTTCTTGCATTCTTTTTTCTCGGTTTAAAATCTTCTTCTGTTAATACATCTTGTCTACAGGATTTTAACATAGAAGAAAGTTCCCATTTCAAATCTTTTAAAGATTCTCCCCAAGGAATCTGATAATCAGTATAACTGGCTGGATTGTCTTTAGTATCATAATATACTTCGACTATTCCATATTCTTCTAAGCCATTAGATTTAATAGTTTTAAAAACTCTATAATTCCATTTGCCAATTTTAATTTTTTTCATATTTTTTTAACAACATCAATATTAGGCGTGTTACTACACCAAAGAGAGGGAGGAAGTAAACAATACAATCTTTTCAATGATTATATCTTAAGTTTATTTCTGTCCCATCAAACGAATCTGACTTTCCTATTACCCAACCCCCAAGATTTATGATATATTGGAGCTTACCTATCAGCTTGTTGTCTACGCAACTATCTTCGGGTTTTGTTGCGCTTTCTTCGGGCAAACTACACTTAACTCCCCGCTGTTAACGGACATATATCTACTAGCCAAGGATTTTGTCTCACTCATTAAAGATTGCTACTTTTAAGCCAACTACCTAATATTAACTATTTAATATCTAAAACTTTCAAAGCAGCCTCACTATATTTAACTCTTATATCGTGATGTAATTTTGCATTACCATTAACTCTACGAGTAATTTCATCAAGATTCCATTCGTCAGCTAATTCTAATAATCCACGTTTTTTAAAATATTCACAAGCAATTTTAGTACTTATTTCTGGATCACATGCTAATTCAGGATTATTAACTAAATCAATTCCTAGTATTTTAGACATGCTTTCATAGTTAGCTCTTCCAGTTAATTGGAGAATGCCACGACCAATAAATTTAGGACCGTCACCAACTTGTGTATTACCTAAATTCTTTCTTCCTTCGTATAAAGTTCCAACGGATTCAAATCGATTACTAGGATCTTTTTTATTATATTTTGATGCTAGTTCTTTGTCGTATTTGAGTTCTCCGCTTTCGACCCCAACTTGTCCAAGAAAAGCAGCAATCCGTCTAGAGGTATTGATGCCATAGGAAGGAAAAACATTATTAAAAGCTTTAACATATAATTCTAGTTTATCTTTTTTTATATTAGGATAAATCTTTTTAAGTTGTGTTTCGGTGATCAGCATTTACTTTCCTCTTAAAATAAGTATCTATTTTATATTTTTTTAGAAATTTAATAAATTTATCAACATTTAATCCAAGATATCTAGCCGCTTCACCTTTAGAAGTACTTATAGATACTGCATACTTTAATAAAGCTTCTTGAACAATATAATTAGTGCTTCTCCATATTGGAAAGCCATATAATCTTACGCCAATTGATTTATAAGCCAACTCTAGTCTTAATGCTATTATATCTTCAAGACTTATATTACAAAGCATTGTTTCAAAAAGATCATTACTTTTTTTTTGCTCTCTTAATAATTTAGAGATAGAATAATCTTTACATGTATTATCTTTATATTGTTTTATTTTACTTAGATGAGTTTTTAGAACTGTCATTAGCGACCCCTAATATTGCATATCCGGCAATATCATTCCAAGGTGATTCACCAAAAGCATCTTTTTTATTAGCTATTCTAAATAATTTATCTATTACTCTTATAATAGCAAGAGCGTCCGTATATTGCTCTGGATTAATTCCATTAGGATACAGGACGCTCAAAATTTTATAAGACTCAGCAAATGAACTACCATATGCTGCATTTTTTTCATCTACTAAACTACCAATTTCTTCACCAATTTGTTTATATGTTTTAGTTATCATTATCCTACTATAACACAACTATGCATCTTGTGAAGACCATTTCTTTTTCTTTTCTTTCTTAGTCTCACTAACTTCTACAGTTTCAATTGGTTTTAAAGCTAACTCTACATTTGAAACTTCCAAAGTAGTTTGTTGTTCCTGAGTAACGCTGATTTCTTCTTTTATTTCTTCTTTAATTACTAATACAGTTTCTTGTACTAATACTTCAGCTGGTTTTACTTCTATTTTTTTAGCTAATTTTTCTTGATCTAATTTAAATCTTAAAAGCTTTTTACGTTTTGCTGGATTCATAAATTTTCCTTTTTTGATGGGTTAACAAACAAATTTTTGCGTCTTATGCTGTTTGAATGCTGGCCGTCAACATTATCCTATTTCTTATTAAGCCTCTACTGGTGGTGGCTCTTCCGCTGGCGGCGCTTCACTTCCTACCGTACCGGCATCAACCTTTGATGCGGCAGCTTCATAAGATGGAGTTGTTGGAACTGGTGGAGTATCGGAAAGTTCTTCTTCAAAGTTCTTTAGATACAACTTAATATTTGTTAATAAATATTCTTCAAAAACTTCTCTGTCTGTTTCGTTAGAAAGAGTTGAGTAAGATTCAAGAATTTGTTTTTGTACCTTTTTAAAAGTTTCTAATGCGAAAGACCTTCCAGTATGATCTTCACCTTTAATTTCTTGAAAGGCTAACATGGGATCTTTGTTAGTTTGTTCTGTATCTTCTTTATTTTGTTTATTTATATCAATAAACTTTTCTTCATCTGGAACGTTTTTACCTATTTTTACTTTAACATCTTCTTTCTCTTCCAAGCTTTGTTCTTCATCACCAGCACCAGTCTTCATATCTGTTTTTTTATCTAGACTGAAATACATTGATGGAATAGTTAGAAGATTCTGTACGGCTCTTAGAATGTGCGCTCCGTATGACTTGCGTTGCTGTGGATCAGTGGTTAAGCTTTTATATCCTGTTTCAATTACAGGCATGATATTTCCAAGAAGTTTTTCTAAAACGTTAATTCCTGTTAATTCATGTGGAGATGTTTCTTTTACTTCAAATAGCATCTTACGAACTAATTTTCTCAAGGCGCGTTCTTCACGGAGTTCTTGTTTTAAATTTTGTTTTTGTTCATTGCGTATCTTTAACAATACGCTTCTTATATAACTTCTTAATTCATTAATTTGATCCATAAATTATGACTCCGTTTGTTCTTTCGGAACAGCACCAATAGCAACACTACCACCCGACATAGAAGTTTCTTCTTTTACATTTTTAAAATATTGTACTTGTTTTTCTATTTTTTCCGCACCAGCTTTTGTGTTATAACAACCCAAATTACGTTTATTTTGTTTAGAAATTAAACAATATTTATTACCACGTTTTTTTATTGTTTCATTAATTATATCATAAATATTATTTTCATTTACAATTTTTGTTTGTATAACTTGTTCATTTAAAGGTTTAAATAATTTTAATAATTCGTTTATTGGCTTATAAGAATAATTTGGTTTGTATATTTGACCTTCATAAATAAAAGATTTGTTATAATTATTTATATTTCTATCTACATGTCTTAAATTTTTTAATTCATTTTTTAATGTTCTTAAACCGCTACTCATATTTATAAATTTTAAAGTATTATTAATTTGCTTATAAGCTCTTCTAGAAGAAGCATCTTCATTAAGAGATAAAAGAGACTGTGTTGATTTTAAAATATTACTTGAATATTCTACTATTACTTGTTCTATTGGCCTAATCGCTGTTTCAAGAAGTTGGTTTTTGCTTTGATTATTTAATATATTTTCTTTAATATAAGAAATTTGTTCTGGTTCTAATACTTTATTAATATCTTGATAACTTATTCCACCAATTCCAAGAATGCGTTTAGCCATATTCATCTTTGCTATAGCACCATATTCGCCAGTCTTTGATCGATCTAGAATAGTGTTTAGCAATATATAAATACGTGACAACATATAATCATTAATAGATGAATTATCGTTTAAAGCAAAACGATCATTTTTTATATATGAATTTACAGATGAAAGACAATTATTCATTTTGCTATTAGCTAAATTTACATATTGTTTATTATGTAATTCTTTTAATTTTCCAATAGCGTTACATTCAGAACTATACTTTTCTTGTAAATTTTTTGCCTGCCATTCAGTTAATAAAGAATTAAATTTATTGTATTGATTGGTTACTTCATTAATTAATAATTTTCCTTCATTATTATATTCTCCATGACCTTCTGGAAAAATATTTACATCTTTTGTATTATAATTTAAAGCATCTTCTGGGTTTTTTAAAATATTAATTTTATAATATATCGAAGCTGCTGGACCGAAAATTTCCTCTTGATCAGCATGGTTCATGCTATTAATATTATTTTCTAAATTAGTTAATGAATACATGACCTCTTCCTTCATATCTTCACAGGTCTTTACATATTCATTTATTTTTTTTCCACCCTCTTTAATATCAGTTTTATTATCTGCAACGATTACTTTTCCTTCATTACATGAATAAGATAATAAAACTTGCTTCTTTTTATCTATATTTTTATTTTCCAAAACAAAAGATGAGCAAGTTGAAATCATTTCTTTTAATTGCTTAAAAGTTAATTTTCCATTTTCATGCAGAGTATTTATTGTTTTTTCAAATAATAATTCTTTCATGTTATTAATCTTTTTTCCCAATCGTTAATGTATAAGGTAAAAAACTATTTTTAATTGTTATAACAGCATTTTGCTGCTCAACTATTGGATAGTAATAAGTACCGGTAGCGGTTGTTTGTGGTATAGTTGCTAAATAAGAAGACGTAGAATCAAAAACTACAGTAGATAAATAAACACCTCCTGTTATATCTTGAGCCGTGCCAACGTAACTAGTTGCGCTAGCAACGCTGGCACTTACTCTTGACAAATCATAAGGTATTATGAAGCTTCTAGACATTATTTTTTAAGAAAACGTTTAACTAATTCGTTATAAATTCTTTCTTCTCTTGTGTTAAATGTTTCTTTTAATAAACGATCCTTTTTTTCAAATAAAACAGGATATGGATTTTGTTTTGTTTCTGCTAAAGTTGCCGATGCTTCTTCCATTGGTGGTTTAGCGCCGGGAAGACTAGCAAAGCCAGCCCTTTCTTTTTCTTTTTGTGCGGCTCTTTCTTCTCTATTTAATTCTGCACTTAAAGCTATTTTTGCAGCTTTTTTATCTTTAGCCTGTTGAGCTAAGCGAGCTAAAAATCTTCCTTGCATTTCTGGATCCATATCACCAAATCTTTTTTCAAATGCCATTTGTTCTGCCGACTTCATTGGCAAACCACCACCTAATTTTTCTTCTTCATCAGATACATCTAATTCCATTTCTTCTTCTGGTTCAACGCCTTCTGGTTCGTCACCTAGATTACGAGAACCTGCCTTTAAGCCAGCAACATCTTCTGGTGTACCGGACAATTCTTCTGTGTCTTCTTTTTCTACTTCGTTTACTTTTACTTTCATATTATTTTCCTCTTTCATAGATTTTTCTATAGCTTTACCGCGAGCTTTTTCATAACCGCTAATATCTTGGTTTTTATCAAGATCTGCCTTAGTAGGATTATTAAGACCAGATTTTTCGTATGATACTTCTTTCATGGGTTTACCCGGACCTTGGTAAGTTCTACCAGCAGCTTCTGCACCTGCAATTTTAGGAGCTATTTTTTTAGCTTGTTTAGCGGTTTTTCCTTGATCTATTAAACTTTTTTTAATAGCAGCTTCTTTTTCTTTAAACGTAGATTCTTTTTTTTCATTTAACATTTTTTTCATCTCCAATTTTTTCATATCAGTCCAGTCACGAAACAACATATTACCCTCTAAAAATGCTTCTTTTTCCATTTTTCTTAATACTGGATCATTTGTAGCATAGGCAGGATCGCTGCTAGTTTTAGATAAATCTATTTCTTGATCGAAGCCCTTTAATTTTTGCATATGATGAATTAATTCATGTGCAAAAGATCTAATAATATCTTTTGCATGTCGATCTGTTATAAATAAATGTATTTCCTCTTTTTCTGGATCATAATAACCCGTTTTTCCAAATAAGTTATCTGCGTTTATTTTATTTCTTTGAAAAAATAATTTTGGTGGTCTATTAATATTTAATTTTGTTAAGGCATAGCTATAAAACTCTAAAAGATATTTCTTTAGATCTTCGTGACTTACATTTTCTAGTAAAAGTTGGTTCATTGGAAATAAAAAAAACTACTTATGCGCTATGACATAAGTAGTTCTCTTAAGCTTAAAAATTCTAAATAATTAGTATATTTGGATGTGAATTACGGTTTCTGGTTTATTATTTTCTTCTTTTTCTTTCTTTTTTTCTAAATATTCGTAATATTGTTGTGTGTAGTCGGGTATTTCTAAACGTTTTTCAGCTTGTTTCTCGTGTTGTTTAATTATTGCTGGCATAAACATATGTAACCCTCCCGAGGGATTTTTCCCTCACTATATATTTAGTTACATAATTTTCATTTCTCTATGCTAGCCCAATTGAATTTTTATATTCTTTTCCCAAAGCTTTACTAATTTTTTTATAATGATTAGGATGCTCTAACATAAGAGAAGACAAAAAATCATGTCTAGCAGCGCCAGACATAGATTTAAAGACATGGACTATGCTTACTATATCTTTACTAGATAACGTTTCCGGCATTTGAATGGTTCTTTTTGAATGCATCGTATGGCTCCTCAAAAGTAAAATATTTTGTTTCTGTGTATTTAGTCAATCGCTCCCACACTGTAACAGTACGTTCGCAATCGGTCAATGCTGTATGCGCTCTACCTTTAAATTTAATACTAAAATGCTTACACATGCTGTCCATAGAGCATGATTTAATTTTTCCTTCATTTACCAGTTGCTGTCCCATATATTTTGTATCAATATATTTTGGAACTTTTGGCATAATAAGACCATAACGCCAATATTCTTTTTTAAGAAAACGTAAATCAAAAATAAGATTTTGACCAATCAACGCTTCAGAAGTTTGAAATACATTATCTAATAATGGAAAACAATCGATAAAAGGAACAGAATCTCTCCAAGCTTCTTCATTATATCCATTAATTCTTAATGCTTCTTCTGAGGCGGCTTTAATATTAGTTGGCCTAATGTTGTGTTGATATTTTTCTAACACTCTCAAATCACCACAATCTTCTAATTTATATTTAATTACTCCTAGTTGAATAATTTGATGCCTGCGGAGATCTAGTCCAGTAGTTTCCGTATCGATAGCAGTTATATACATTATTTATCTTTCTAAATAGAATTTCCAAGATTGAGGTATGTTTTTTTCTAAATTATAATAACCATCAGAAATTTCTTGAATATATGGAAGTCTATTTGGTTTCTTCGGTAGCTTAATTAGTTTAAAATTTACATCTTTTAATTGTTTATCGCCTTTTTCTTGATTACAATCATAACAACAGGTAACAACATTTTCCCAAACAGTCTTTCCACCAGCTGTTTTAGGATTAACGTGATCAATTGTAAATGTTGATATTGAAACGTATTTTTGACAATATTGACACCTTCCTTCATCACGAACCCATACATTTTTTCTAGAAAATCGTACAGAATTTTTCTGTTTACCACGTTTATTGTTTTTAAATACAATAACTGCTGGTATTTTCATGGTGAGAGAAGGGGAGCGAACAATATTATCGTATTCTTCTAAAGTGGTGACTTTATTGGAAAAAATTAAAGATATGGCACGCTCCCAAGAAACAACACCAAGCGGTTCATAGTTGGAAGCCAGAGTAAGTACTTTCATGTTATTTAAAACCTCATAAGAAGGTTCTTCATCATACATCGGCCTTTCCTCTGCGTCAATACTCGCTTAATTAATTATACTTGAACATGCTCAATGGATTTTGACGTTCGATTGGATATTTTTAATTCTTCAGAAAATAATTTATTTACATGATTGCAACTCATGCATGCAAATACCGGGACAGGAACAAATGTATCCTTAGAATCACCAGTCAAAAGACCAGAGACAGTTTTAATAACAAAACCTTGTTTCATGACTTCACAACTACATACTTCGCAAGATAAATTTTTTGCGTTCTCGACTTGTGCTTGTGTTAACTTATTCATGTATATCTCCTTATAAACTCATCATAATCATACCTACAAATGCAAATAATAAACCAATAATTTTAATACCTTTTAATTCGTTACCTAATATAAAAAAGGCGGTAGCATACCAAGCGGCGTGAAAGAAAAATGTTTGGAATACTGACATGAGAGTTAGAGGCAGCAGCTTTGCCCTAAGTTGATAAGCGAATATAGAAGCGCTTATAAAACTCGTTAAATACGAAGCCCACCAAGGCATGCTTCCATTTTGTATAGCCCGCGATAAAAAGCATGCAAAAATACCATTACTCACCAAAGCAAAACCAACTAGAAATATTTTTAGTTTATCCATAACAATTATAATACCACACAGTTAACTATAAATAAAAAGCGCGGCAACGCCGCGCTAGAAATTATCTACTCCTCGTTAAGACAACCCTTTATACGCATCACCATACGCCGTATACCGTCTATACGTTGATTCCGATGCCCTTCCATGAGCACAGACCAGTATGCCCCATTTGGTATCACTATACGCCCGTGGCGATTCACTTGGTCTGCTAGGATGCCAACCGTACACCGTATTTGGTTACGCGGATTAATCATGGTACGGCTTAGGTCATCATCATTTAGATTTCTATCCCCATACCAATCGAACTCGCAATAATCTCGCCACAGCGAATCCATATAGCCTAATTGGAATAGTCCTTCTGCCACAACAGTTTCACCCGTTACCTTATCATAGCCGAAAGACGGCTGCACGGCTCGGGCACGGGGGTTCCAACCGCTCTCATACCATGCGATTGCAGCTATAAGCTGCGCCCAAGCATTAACACGCTCATCACGGTTTAACCTGTTGTACTCAGGACAAAAATATTGCATATCTATCGCTTTATCGAGCTTATCGAAATTACGATATATATTCTGGAATGTATGTTCACTCCATTTTTGCCGCCCCGGTTTGTCCGGTTGTTCCCATGCAAGTGGCTTCATAATAGGCGCAGGAGCAACGCCAGTACACATCAAAACAACTATAGCAAGTAAAAGTTTTTTCATATTATGGATTTATATCACGTTGTATTGTATTTTTATAACGTGGCTCCGGTTTCGTGTTAGGATATGTAAAAGCAAGATATACAGAAGCAGTTATGAGACTTAATGCTATTAAAGAATACAATAGCAATTCTAATGTTTGTTTATTTTTTATCATAATCATAAAGATAACTATCTAAATTCTTTTTAAGATTTGTTATAGTTATATGCGTGTAATAACCACTAACTATCTCTTCTTCTTTCTCTAACCACAATATATCATAAAGATTGTGCGTCTTGTCAATAGGGGAGATTTGTTCATTTCTAATGACTCCTAGAACGGCTTTTCCGTTATATGTATAAGATAAAACCAAATCTCCAATACTATGCTCATCCAATCTTTTTTTCCTCTTTAAACTTTAATAATTCCCCTTTCATCTTTATTATGTCATAATAACCATAAAACATATAACCTTCACCGTGCAACCATTCTACTTCGTAATAAGTGGTTGTAAGTCCATCGAATTTTCCAGTGATATATCCTAATATAATATTATTATTTTTATCTCTACTTAAAACTAAATCACCTATATTGTGTAATAATAAATGATCTTTACTCATTTTCCATTCTCATGACTACTAATTCGTTGTCATAAAAATAAAGAGGATCGGCGTCATCATCATGATGAACTTCTACGTAGAATTCACCTGTTTCACTATTTTCATCTATCCAAGTAACGTATCCATAGATTCGATCTGTATCCTTTTTTGAATACACGAAATCACCTAAGCTAACAAAGCATGCTCTACGGAACATAATATATAAATAGTTTTTAAAAAATAAAAAACCCGCCATCAGTGGGCATGTCACTCAGAAGCGAGGGATAGAGGCAGAGCGGGTATCTTAAAAACTATTTATTTTCTTTTTTTTGCGCTAATTCAAGCTTTCTTTTTACATTCATTAAACCAGTAATAACGTCTTCTAGTTCACGTATTACTTCATTTTCTTCCTGTTCGCCTTCTCTATAACGTTCTTCATCATGATAAACTTCTTCTCCGCTCATACGGCTACCAGCAATACTTGGATCATCTATTGCTTCACGGATTAATTGTTTAATAAAGGATTTTGTAAGTTTCATGTTATTTTATATTATCTCTAATATCTCTTAATTGTTGTTGTACTTTACCAATAAGTAAATTCATTTCTTGATCGGTATCGGGAAAAATTTTATATTTTTTTACTACTTTATTAAGACCTTGTATTAATTCATCATATACAGCCATGCGAGGATCAGAAGATACTGCTTCTTCCAAACTTTCACGAATCATTTGACGGATTGAGTCTTTGGATATAGTCTTGTTTTCACTTACAGTTGGTAAATTTTCTTTTCTTAATCTATCTTGTAATTTTTTTACTATTGTTATAGCATATTCCAACTCAGTTTCAGTGTCTTTTATGTTTCTAACACTTAAAAGACTAAGTATACCACTCAATGTACCTAAGATCTTACCAACTAAATAGTATGGGTTAGTATTTTCTTTTTCGCCAACTTCTTCTAAACTTTCACGAATCACTTGACGTAAATAATCTTTTGTAATTTTCATAATTATATTACCTTTATATTTTTACTTTTAGCAAATTTTAGAAATTTATTTCTAACAAATTTAGGAAACGGACACATCCATAAATAGTTCGATCCAGTAAACTGTTCCACAAAAAAATCAATACTATTGCTAGAAATATAACCATATCTATCATTATTAGCTAAAATGCTTTCACAATAACCACGATATTCCCAAAAAGCACGCATAGTAAAGACAATTGGCAGAGGAAATAGGATATAAGTTAGTTCAAACAGTACAGGATATTTTTTCATATCACGTAAATGCACAACTTCATGACGTAAAACATCAACCATTGTAGGCATACCAATATATTGTTTAGGCATATATACTTTACCAAACATAGTTGTTATAAAATATCCCATGAATTGTGGATTCCAAAAACGCATAAGCGTTACATTATATATAAACTTCATTAAACGTGAATCTTGTTTTGGAACAATCTCAAAATTAGGAAATTCTTTTTTTATTTCCTCAACGTATGCATCAAATTCAGCGGAATTATTTTTATTCATACAATAATTAGTCTTCTACTTCTCCACTAAGAATTTTTAATTCATTAGGATAAGCGGCATATTCTTTATCGGTAAATATGCTACGAACAATATACCAATGGTCTTTCTCTCGTAAACCAGTATTTCTATCAGTAACAATGCATATATCTATTGTACGTTTGATAATTTTTACTTCTACCAAGCTTCCAATACTAATTTTTCTATAGGGATATATATATTCATTTAGTTTACGACTCATGTATATAATTAGTTTTATATACCAAACTCTTCGACGGAAAATAGTTCATAATCAAAAGCAATATACACTTCACCAGAAGCACAATTAACTACAGTATATTGCCCATCTTTAAAAAAATTTTTTCCAAAACCAGTAACAACACATAAGCCAAAATATGCGTTATCCATCTTGAAATGCACAAGATCGCCTGTATCGAATCGCCTATTCACTTAATATTACCATCTCATATGAATAGCAATATTTATATAAATTTTTATTGATGATATTGATTTTATAGATAACTTTATATCTTATGTTATCTGCGCTTTCATCCGGCCAAGCTTTTATATAGTGATGATCAACAACAATACCTATGTCTTCACCACTTAGGGAAACCAATGTTCCAATTGGAATATCATCTCTCATTTACGTTGTATCTCTTCATAACTGCTATACAATTCTTTCAAATATTTTGGATCCGTCAAACGGAATGCACTACCATGGTCTTTGTATTTACCATGACGCTTCCGCTGTCTGAAAGAATAAACCATCTTATTATTAAGTAGAAAGTCACGAATCTTTTCGTTCGTCAAATTCAAATTTTGGTGGATATGAACTGAATCAAACCGGACATGTTCGACGCCCGCAACCTCCAATCTGTCGCCGTAGGCGACCAAGAGGTTTCGCATTTTCATTTTTGCTATATGTTTAATGTGACCAAAGTTGATTGAAGCGCGATTTATATTCCGTTCAGCATCATAGATAATCATTTCTATATCTTCAGCAGTCTGTTGGATGCTTATTTGCAAACCAAATGAGTTCACGCCGCCGCCTACGTCCGTGTACAAGGATTCAGTGTTATCTTTTAATTTGTTATGAATACGAAAGAATTCATCGCTATTCAAGCGTAGAAAAGCAGGTTTTGTTGAAAAAAGCGTTAGGTCTGTTTCTTTTTTTATTTTTGCTTTTATTTCTAAATCAAGACTTTCAATATCGCTTGTTACGCGAGAGTTTATATCGATATTCATATACCTCTCTAGCGTCATGCCAAAACGTTTATCCCCCTTGCCAAGCACCGGCAGAGGGGGTCCGTTCACTAATTCTACACATCGTTTTTTTATTTCATCTTCCGTATATATCATGTCCATTTACTTCGGGTCCAACGCTTATAGCGCTTTGCTTCCCGAAATGCCTTTATAACATTATATACAACATCTTCTTCTACTTCATCCTCCTGCTCACCATCGGCCCATTCTATATCATATATCCACGTCATTCTATTATTGATAGTAACATATATATTTTTACTAACTATCCATCCTAATAATAATATATCATTTTTATCATCAAATTGGACATAGGTTGCTACCAAGTCACCTATATTGTACTTTGATTTTTTCATGAAAAATTTCCAAAAAATTTTTTACAGAATTTTTTTACCATGCCATGTGTCCGTTTCGATGGCTTTTTGTAGTAAATTATAACACTCATTTACGCCATATTCATCTATTGGCGTTTGTATATAATCCGAATTATCGGCTATATCGCTCCAATGTACATGGTAGTTGTTCTCGCCTTTTTTATTTTTCCAACGGTCTACAACCCAACCGAGTATTATTTTATAATTATCGGGATCATTATAACATGCAATGAGATCACCAATTTTGAACTTGAATTTTTTCATTTTTTAGTCCCGTGTATATTTAAGACCATAGGCACCTTTTAGCGCGCTTGTCAAGAGCATAGAGACTTATATTTCTGGTCCATGGACGTTACAGGGGGAGGGAGGGGGACTCCCCCCACGCAAGGGTGAAGGTCTTTATCAAATTTTTATAGAAGGCTTTTTCTTTTTTGACATGCAGCATCTCAGGCAAGGTAAAGATTATATCTTGTCCTAGCTTGCCAAACGTACTATCCCAGAAAGCTGGCAGGACATATCCCTGAGATGTATACAAGGTGACACTCTTTGTTAGCGCAGCATAAGCCTGCACCAAGCAATGCACACGCTCCTCTAGTGTGGCAAGGTCACGGGGACGCATGTAGTTGTCACAGGCATAGGACAGCTGGGAACCTGTGAAGCTCCACATGTTGTTAAGCCTATGCATGATAAGTGCAACCTGTTCAATCTGTTGCTCAAGCTTTGCATAATACTTATCGTTCTTCTCGTAGTCTTTGCTCGCCATAATCTTTTCTCCTATGTGTCTAGCTTACCTTGATAGGATGGTGGTGGGCAAGTGGTGGAATATCTTTTTTTATTTCTTGCGCTACCTATCCACCCGTGATATAATATAGGTGTCCCAGCCTCCCGCCGAGGAACGAGGCGGCTAGTTTACCATACCTGTGGATATTCGTCAAGGGGGTGGGAGGCTTTTATTTTTTTTATTTAGCCAACCACCACCCCCTTGACAGGGGCAACTAGTACCCGAGGTACCGGCGCTCGTAGCGGCACTCCCGCTCGTAGTCGGCACGGTCCTCCAGCGCACGCTCGTAGCCCTCGCGCTCCTCGTCCGTGAGAGAGCTAAGGTCAGGCACGCGCACCTTGCCCGAGGCGTTGCACTCGCGGCACGCAACATCGTGCTTGCCATTGAAATAGTTTTCGCGCTCCTCCTCATCGTCGAAGAGTTCATAGAACTCGCTCTGGGTAAAGCCGTTGGAGAACGACTCAGGGTCGTGCTTGCCGTTGCCCTCGCAACGCTCGCAAATCTCCCACTTGGTGGACACAACAATCTCCTGAAGCTCGTCGCCCACGCGGATCTCGATGGTCATGTTGTTGTTGGTCATACGCACATACTCTCATGAACCGGGGGTACACGCAAGCATTTATTTATTTTTTCCACGCTGCGCTTTTAGCTTGACTCGCCACTACACATGGGGTATAATGCCAGCCGCGCCTACGGCGCGGGGGGCTAGTATAGCAAACCCCCCAACGCCTGTCAACTAATATTCGTTGTAGTACATATCGAGGATATCTTCCCGCACATCGGCGTCAGACTCCTCCTCCAACATGTTCATCTCGTCCACTTCATCCTCCGTCATGTTCTCCTGATCCACGCAGGTGCGGCACACTTCCTCGCACTCACCGTTGAAGTCCTCACGCACAGAGATCTCGCTCTGCTCGCACTCGTTGTCGCACACATCGCAGAAGGTGACGCCGTTGTTGTTGGTCATGGTGATATTATACCTTGCGCTTTTACCGCTTGTCAATCTTGCTGTCACGCCACATGGCGCACTCCGTGCAAAGGACAACCTTCGGAGCCTCGGAGAAAATGACAAGGTTCTTCTCCGTGCCGCAATCCTTGCACCAGCTGTTGTTCTCGTTCATGCCCATATTATACGCTGGAATCTCTACGGGAATCAAGAGCCTGCACATCTTTTTTTTCTTATCTTCCCGTGCTTTTCTTTATTGCTTTATTCTTTTCCTTATGATATAATATGCAGCCGCCGAAATCGGCGGCTATTATGCCACCGACTCGGCAAGCTGTCAAGCTTTATTTTCTTACTCGTCCAGCGTCCACGTTTCAGTAGTCTCAACACGGCGCGTGCGGAGCATACGATAGCAGTTGACACCGAGAGTGAACGTGCAAACCTGACCCTCAATAACGGCGGCAACCTCGTTACCGCTCACTACCGGACTGTCAAGCACAATCGCTGCATCGGTCACATACAGCACGCGCTGACCGTTGGAACGCTTGTAGGAGTTAAGCTTCTCTGCCACGTCAAGGAAAGTAGCCATTGTTTTTTCTCTTTCGTTCTACGGGTTAACTGCGAGGGTTATTATACATCAGAACTGCGGAGGGACCAACATCTTTTTCTTGCTAGGCTTACGCTTGACACAAAATGAAATCTGGAGACGACCGATGGACAGGAAGTAAAGACCGCCAACCCGCTTTGCTTTGATCATGTCTTATTCTCTCACAGCTTCACAATGTTTGCAAGGCACCGCGTGAGGATTGTTGAAGGGTCATTGACGCACGAAGGGCAAACCTTGCTATCCTTATTGCTAGTCTGCCATTGCGTCAGACACTTGACGCACGCCTTCTTCTGGAGAACAATCTTGATTCGCTTTGGCTTGTTCATGGCGGTTATTCTACTCCTTCACGTTGAAGCGTGCAAGTATTGATTTCAGATTTTCTTTCCTAACGTTTTCCTCGCACACTCCGCAACGATCCCAGTTGACAAGCACGGAAACATAAGAGTGCTTGCAAACCTCGCAGGTGCGGATCTTGCTCAGGAAGGGAAACTCGGTCTGGGTCATGGCGATATTATATGCGCGCTCCCATACGATTGCAAGGGGGTGGAACCACTTTCTTTTTTTCTTTTTTTAGTTGCTTTTATCTTTTGCCCATGATATAATCGTGCCAGCCGACGCCCGAAGGGCGGCTGCAACCTCTATGCCAAGGCTCCCGCCTTATTCTAGCACGGGAGCCAAGGGGTTGTCAACTAGGCTGCAATCACACCATTCCGAATCACAACCTCGGGAGTGTTGTCAACCGAAAACGGCAAGGGACGCTGGATCGCATCCTGAACCGTCAGGGTGTTGCGAACGTGGCTATCAACCGTCCGCATGAGGACACCGGAACGAATGGTCCCTTCGTTGCCGTTCTCGTCAATGAAAGCGTAGACGTGACGGGTCTGCTTTGCATGAGCGATCAGCGTCTTAACATTCACCGCGAAACGGTGTCCACCGACAAGCTTCGCGGACTGAGAACCCTTGGAACGGATGAGGCGACGGAAGATGATCATTTTTTTCTCTCGTTTGTGCTACGGGTTAACTGCCGGGATATTATACGCTGGAACCTTAGTCGCCGTCAACAATCTCGTCTGCCCAATAGTTAGAGTTCGTGCGAACGTCCTTCCGATACTTTGCAAGCTTCGCATCCTCGCACTTGGTGCAGACGCGGGCAAGCGGGATACCACGCGCATCGTTCACCCAGTAGGAACCATCGTTCTTCGTGTGCCGTCCGTTGCAGGTTTGGTTGGTCATGCCCTTATTATAGACGCGCTTCCGTGTGCGTGCAAGAGGGTGGATGCATTTTTTTTCGTCCTTGACTCCCGTTGCTGGATGGACTAACATGCGCCGTTTGCCCGTGGGTGGGTGGACATTATTAGTTTTTTTCTCTTGCTTTTATTTTTTATTATGATATAATGCCAGCCGCGCCTACGGCGCGGCGGCTGTGCAAGCTCCGTGCCAAGGCTACAGGTTAGGCTACCACGTCCACGTCGATTACCATAGTGGACGGGTCAAAGTCAACAACCGCACCAGTAATCGGGTCACGAACCCACACTGTCATTGGGCTTGACATAGCAAGAAAAATCCACGGCTCGTTATAGATTCCAACAATGGTATCGCCACAGTAAACAAGCTTGCCAGTGTCACGATTCTTAACGTTGATGGTCATGGTGGTTATTATATCCTAGCTGCGAAGGGAACGCAACAACTCGTCAATCTGGAGATTGTCAATCT
>Ga0214921_10000468_pt1 | contig 75062 bp, 64 predicted proteins | sample LL1505_MetaG_FD_177992 | JGI IMG/M metagenome (GOLD analysis project Ga0214921, IMG submission 177992) | Freshwater microbial communities from Lake Lanier, Atlanta, Georgia, United States - LL-1505 | ecosystem: Environmental > Aquatic > Freshwater > Lake | place: USA: Georgia | collected... | reverse complement strand
ACAGGTTACATTGGAGAAACAGGTTACACTGGTTATACAGGTTACACAGGAGAAACAGGTTATACAGGTTACACAGGAGAGACGGGTTATACAGGTTATACAGGAGAAACAGGTTATACAGGTTACATTGGAGAAACAGGTTACACTGGTTATACAGGTTACACAGGAGAAACAGGTTATACAGGTTACATTGGAGAAACAGGTTACACTGGTTATACAGGTTACACAGGAGAAACAGGTTATACAGGTTACACAGGAGAGACGGGTTATACAGGTTATACAGGAGAAACAGGTTATACAGGTTACACAGGAGAAACCGGTTACACTGGTTATACAGGTTATACTGGTCCAAAAGGTGACACAGGCATGGGGTTTATAGTATTTGCAACGTTTCCAACTGTAAATGATTTACCAAGCATAGATCCTGATGACAATTTATATGATGGTCAAAATGTTCTTGGTCAATTTACTATTATTACTGGCGGTCAAATGTTTGTTTATCTTGGGGATGCTGGTAATACTGGTCCATTAGATCCTGTTGGATACACTGGTTATAAATATGTTGGCGATGTAACAAATGAAAGTATTATTAAGGGTGATACAGGTTATACAGGTTATACTGGAGCCACAGGTTATACAGGAGATAAAGGAGAGACAGGTTATACTGGTTATACAGGTTATACTGGAGAAACAGGTTATACTGGAGAAACTGGTTATACAGGTTACACAGGAGAAACCGGTTATACTGGATATACTGGCGCTATAGGAGATACAGGAGATACAGGAGATACAGGTGCAACTGGTTATACAGGTTATACTGGAGAAACAGGTTATACTGGAGAAACTGGTTATACAGGTTACACAGGAGAAACCGGTTATACTGGATATACTGGCGCTATAGGAGATACAGGAGATACAGGAGATACAGGTGCAACTGGTTATACAGGTTACACAGGAGAAACAGGTTACACAGGAGAGACTGGTTATACAGGTTACACTGGAGAAACAGGTTATACAGGTTACACTGGAGAAACTGGTTACACTGGAGAGACTGGTTATACAGGTTACACAGGAGAAACAGGTTATACAGGTTACACAGGAGAGACTGGTTATACAGGTTACACTGGAGAAACTGGTTATACAGGTTACACTGGAGAAACTGGTTATACTGGCTACACTGGAGAGACTGGTTATACGGGTTACACTGGAGAAACTGGTTATACAGGTTACGCTGGAGAAACAGGTTATACAGGCTACACAGGAGAGACTGGTTATACAGGTTACACAGGAGAGACTGGTTATACAGGTTACACAGGAGAAACTGGTTACACAGGTTACACAGGAGAAACAGGTTATACTGGTTACACTGGAGAAACTGGTTATACAGGCTACACAGGAGAGACTGGTTATACGGGTTACACAGGAGAAACTGGTTATACAGGTTATACTGGAGAGACGGGTTATACAGGTTATACGGGAGAGACTGGTTATACGGGTTATACGGGTTACACTGGAGAAACTGGTTATACAGGCTATACTGGAGATACTGGTTATACGGGTTACACTGGAGAAACTGGTTATACAGGTTACACAGGAGAGACAGGTTACACAGGTTACACTGGAGAAACTGGTTATACAGGTTACACTGGAGAAACTGGTTATACAGGCTACACAGGATATACTGGTTATACAGGCTATACTGGAGAGACGGGTTATACAGGTTATACAGGTTACATTGGAGAAACAGGTTACACAGGTTATACTGGTTACACTGGTTATACGGGTTACACAGGGGAGACTGGTTATACAGGCTATACTGGTCCAAAAGGCGATACCGGCATGGGGTTTATAGTATTTGCAACATTTCAAACTGTAAATGAATTACCATCAATTGATCCTAATGACAATTTATACCTAGGGCAAAATGTTCTTGGACAGTTTACTATTATTACTGGCGGTCAAATGTTTGTTTACTTAGGTACCGCTGGTAATACTGGTCCATTAGATCCTGTTGGATATACTGGTTATAAATATGTTGGTGATGTAACAGATGAAAGTGTTATTAAGGGTGATACAGGTTATACCGGTTTTACTGGAGCCACAGGTTATACAGGAGATAAAGGAGAGACAGGTTATACAGGTTATACAGGATACACTGGGGAGACTGGTTATACAGGAGATAAAGGAGAGACAGGTTATACTGGTTATACTGGTTACACAGGTTATACAGGTTATACAGGAGATAAAGGAGATACAGGTTACACTGGAGAAACAGGTTACACAGGTTATACAGGTTACACTGGAGAAACCGGTTATACTGGAGAAACTGGTTATACAGGAGAAACAGGTTATACAGGTTACACTGGAGAAACAGGTTATACAGGTTACACAGGAGAAACCGGTTATACAGGTTACACTGGAGAAACCGGTTATACAGGATATACAGGAGACACAGGTTATACTGGCTATACAGGAGAGACGGGTTATACTGGTTACACAGGAGAAACCGGTTATACTGGTTATACAGGTTATACAGGTTATACTGGTTATACAGGAGAAACTGGTTATACAGGTTACACAGGTTATACAGGTTACACAGGTTACACAGGTTATACAGGTTATACAGGTTACACAGGAGAAACTGGTTATACAGGTTACACTGGAGAAACAGGTTATACAGGTTACACTGGAGAAACAGGTTATACAGGAGAAACCGGTTATACTGGTTACACAGGTGAAACCGGTTATACAGGTTACACAGGAGAAACCGGTTATACAGGTTACACAGGAGAAACCGGTTATACTGGTTACACTGGAGAGACTGGTTATACAGGTTACACAGGTTACACTGGTTATACAGGTTACACAGGAGAAACAGGTTATACAGGTTACACTGGAGAAACAGGTTATACAGGAGAAACCGGTTATACTGGTTACACAGGTGAAACCGGTTATACAGGTTACACAGGAGAAACCGGTTATACAGGTTACACAGGAGAAACCGGTTATACTGGTTACACTGGAGAGACTGGTTATACAGGTTACACAGGAGAAACTGGTTATACAGGTTACACAGGAGAAACTGGTTATACAGGTTACACTGGAGAAACCGGTTATACTGGTTACACTGGAGAAACCGGTTATACTGGTTACACTGGAGAGACTGGTTATACAGGTTACACTGGAGAAACTGGTTATACAGGTTACACAGGAGAAACTGGTTATACAGGTTACACAGGAGAAACCGGTTATACTGGTTACACTGGAGAAACCGGTTATACTGGTTACACTGGAGAAACCGGTTATACAGGTTACACAGGAGAGACGGGTTATACAGGAGAAACTGGTTATACAGGTTACACAGGTTATACAGGTTATACAGGTTACACAGGAGAAACTGGTTATACAGGTTACACTGGAGAAACCGGTTATACAGGATATACTGGAGAGACTGGTTATACAGGTTACACAGGAGAGACTGGTTATACAGGTTACACAGGAGAAACAGGTTATACAGGTTACATTGGAGAAACAGGTTACACAGGTTATACTGGTTACACAGGAGAAACAGGTTATACAGGAGAGACTGGTTATACAGGTTATACTGGTCCAAAAGGTGATACCGGAATGGGGTTTATAGTATTTGGAACATTTTCAACTGTGAATGAATTACCACCAATCGATCCTAATGACAATTTATACCTAGGGCAAAATGTTCTTGGACAGTTTACTATAATTACAGGAGGTCAAATGTTTGTTTACTTAGGTACCGCTGGTAATACAGGTCCTGTTGGATATACTGGTTATAAATATGTTGGTGATGTAACAGATGAAAGTATTATTAAAGGTGATACAGGTTATACTGGTTATACAGGTTACACAGGAGAGACTGGTTACACCGGCTATACAGGAGAAACCGGTTATACAGGTTACACAGGAGAGACTGGTTATACAGGAGAGACTGGTTATACAGGTTACACAGGAGAGACCGGTTATACAGGTTACACAGGAGAGACAGGTTATACAGGTTACACGGGAGAGACTGGTTATACAGGCTATACAGGAGAAACCGGTTATACAGGTTACACAGGAGAGACTGGTTATACAGGTTACACGGGAGAGACTGGTTATACAGGCTATACTGGAGAGACTGGTTATACAGGCTATACTGGAGAGACCGGTTATACAGGTTACACTGGAGAGACCGGTTATACAGGTTACACGGGAGAAACTGGTTATACAGGTTATACAGGTTACACGGGAGAGACTGGTTACACCGGCTATACAGGAGAAACCGGTTATACAGGTTACACAGGAGAGACTGGTTATACAGGTTATACAGGAGAAACCGGTTATACAGGTTATACAGGTTACACGGGAGAGACTGGTTATACAGGCTATACAGGAGAAACCGGTTATACAGGTTACACAGGAGAGACTGGTTATACAGGTTATACAGGTTACACGGGAGAGACTGGTTATACAGGCTATACAGGTTACACAGGAGAGACTGGTTATACAGGAGAGACAGGTTATACAGGTTATACAGGAGAAACAGGTTATACAGGTTACACGGGAGAGACTGGTTATACAGGCTATACTGGAGAGACCGGTTATACAGGTTACACGGGAGAAACTGGTTATACAGGTTACACGGGAGAGACAGGTTATACAGGTTACACGGGAGAAACTGGTTATACAGGTTACACTGGAGAAACCGGTTACACAGGTTACACAGGAGAAACAGGTTACACTGGAGAAACAGGTTATACAGGTTATACGGGAGAGACCGGTTATACAGGTTATACAGGAGAAACAGGTTATACAGGTTACACTGGAGAAACAGGTTATACAGGTTATACGGGTTACACAGGTTATACAGGTTACACTGGAGAAACAGGTTATACAGGTTATACAGGAGAGACTGGTTATACGGGTTACACAGGTTACACTGGAGAAACTGGTTATACAGGTTACACAGGAGAGACAGGTTATACGGGTTACACTGGAGAGACAGGTTATACAGGTTATACAGGTTACACAGGAGAAACAGGTTATACAGGAGAGACTGGTTATACAGGTTACACTGGTTATACAGGAGAAACAGGTTATACTGGTTATACGGGTTACACTGGTTACACTGGTTACACTGGTTATACTGGTTATACAGGAGAGACTGGTTATACAGGCTATATTGGTTTTACGGGTTATACTGGATACACCGGTTATACTGGTGATATTGGACCTAATGGTCCTACTGGTTTCACTGGTCCTACTGGTTTCACTGGTCCTGCTCTTACTACATTGACGGAGAATTTAAACTGTGGAAAATTTAATATTACAAATCTTAATAGTATCGAATTTGTAGATACAGCAGACGTAACATATACATTAGGCGGTGGTCTTTATGCGCAAAATAGATTTGATTTTGTGGGTGCAACTGGTGGTTATTCTTTTGATAGTGATGTGTCATCATATGATGGAGCAACTGGACGAAACTATTATAATAGTTTAAATACATCTGCACAACATATTTTAGCTCTTGAATATAAAATAAATGAACTGATCGCAACTATAAATAGTCTAACAAATGGTTCGATAAGTACAGTTACTACATTGCATCCATAAATAATTTGATAGATTCAATCCATATCAATATCCATAATAATAATTTTAATAAATTATTATCATGCATTATATAACTTTAAAAATACAAAATTATTTATTTATATTATATATATATATATATATAATGACTGCTTCAATAAAAGGAATAGTAACAACAATAAATGAATTAGATGAAATATCAAGTCCAGTTCCAGCACCAGATGACAAATATGCTGTTCGTCAGAATTTTAAAATATATATTTATGATGGCACAAATTGGAATTTTGATAGTGGTATAACAACTGTGGATTTCTTCGGTGATTTAGATACAATAGATCCTACTCCAACACTCGGTAATTCATATATTGTGGTTGAAGACGGAAAACTATATGAACTGACTGATTCAAATCCAAATCAGTGGACAGAGATCGGTGATTTTTTTATAAGTCGTACCAACTATGTTTCATCTCTAACTTTATATCCACCAGACTCGTTTCTAGGACAAACAGGTTATACTATTGGAGCTAATCAATCATTAGGTGGTCTTGCAATCGAGAGTGATTTATTAATTAGTGGTTCTGTTAGTATTATGAGTGGTGGTAAAGGGTCTGAATATACATTGCCATTAACAGGTCCAACTGGTCCAAACCAAGTTATTATATCAGGTGCAGGTAATGGATTAATTTTTGGAAGTGTTTCAACAAGTACAGGTTCAACAGGTCCAACAGGTCCAGCTGGACCAGGATTATTTAACTTAAGGTATATATTAAGAGATCCAAATTCAAATACCGTTATAACAAGCAATAGTATAAGATTAAGAACAGTTGGAGATATAATCGAGACTTTAGAGAGTTATAATAATGTAGAAAATGGTTTATATTTTCAATGTTCATTACCAGACACTGGAACAATAGATGGTCAATCAATAGGTAATGTAGTATTTGGAACAAGTAATTTTATAGGTATCATGTCCGGATTTAACAAGATAAAATGTAATTATGTTGACGAAAATGTTGCATATGGTACCAATACTGAATATGGATATGAACCAGGAGACATATTTCAAATATATGAAGACGGAATAAGTGCAAAATATTATATAAATGGAACATTCCTAGAAGAGATATTATATAGTAACATATCGAATATGTTGGAACAAAGAGGTGGGTTTGCAATGATTGGAATAGAAAATGACTTGTTATTTGAAAATATATCAATAATTGTAACAGGATCAAGAGGTGTACCAGGCGCAACAGGTCCAACAGGTCCAACAGGTGATACAGGTGATACAGGTGATACTGGACCAACAGGTAATACAGGACCAACAGGTCCAACAGGACCAACAGGTCCAACAGGTGATACAGGACCAGCTGGTCCAATTGCAGGTTCAAGCGGTCAAATTATTTATAATTATGCAGATGCACCTAATGGAAGCACTGGACTTACATACAACCAAGATACACAAACTTTGTCAGCAACAAATGTGAGTATAAATTCCAGATTATCTATTGGACCTACTGGAACATATGATATATTAATTGATAAAGGTTCAACGGGAATGATATACATTAATTCAAATATTATACCAACACAACATGCGACCTATAATTTAGGTTATCCAGGAACACCAATACCAGGACCATCTGGTACAACAGGATTTACAGGTGGAATATGGTTCGATTATATATGTGGCGTACACCTTGTTACAAGTGGACGTTCAATTGTTCTAATAGACGATGTAACAGGACAGAAATATCCAATTAATGTAACAAATGGAAATTTAGAATTTCCATTTGGTAGTACAATAGGTGGAGTTAATCCAGGAACCATCAAGATTAAAGGAGCATTAGATAATACAGAATCTCTACCAAGTGGTAATGGAACAACAGGTGCAACTGGATATGTAGAAGGAGGTGTAATAGTTGGAGACGCATATGTAATTGGAGGAAATTTATGGGTTTGTTCCAGCTTTGATGTAGTAACCGATCTGGCAATATGGCAAGATGTAGGTGAATTTCGAGGTCCCAAAGGTGATATCGGTCCAACAGGATATACAGGTTATACAGGTTATACTGGTTATACAGGTTACACAGGAGAAACAGGTTATACAGGTTACACTGGAGAAACAGGTTATACAGGTTACACTGGAGAAACAGGTTATACAGGTTACACAGGGGAGACGGGTTATACAGGTTACACAGGAGAAACCGGTTATACAGGTTACACTGGAGAAACCGGTTATACAGGACCTACCGGATATACTGGTTATACTGGTCCTACAGGTGCAACAGGTGCAATAGGTGCAACAGGTTATACTGGTCCAGCAGGTTCCGGTGTTAGTGATGGTATGCTTCGTGCTTTGAATTTAAATTTATTAGTTCCTACAGTAGTAAACTCAGTTGTATGGAATAATTTATCAAATGCTGAAAAACTGGCTTGGAAAGGTGGCGATTCTTCAACCGCTGATCCAATAGCAGGGACAAATAATTCGTGGAATTTTACAAAAACATCAGGATTATCTAAAATTAATTGGACACTACCAATAGATTTAAGTGCTTATACATTCCAAGATTTACAATCCGTTTATGCTATAGTAAAATTCAACACTTCTACAAATATTTCAACTGAAGGGACGCTTTGGTTGCAAATTCAAACAAGTCCTGCAATTGGATCAAATGCTTTTAGAACAAGATGGAATTACAGTAATTCAGCCACAGCAGTAAATCAATTTCTATATTCGTATAAATTATTTGCGTTAGACACTATAACAACTACTATAAGCGCAAACTTAGGAAAAGGACAAGAGGTAGGACAAACCAAATTCAAAGGTAATCCTTGTGATGTAGAAGCAAATTTATGGTCTATTGGTTTAAATAAATTAGTAGCTTCTCCTACAGGCGATACATCAGCTGGTTATACACTAGCACCAATCCAATCTGTGGCACTTAATACCAATTCAGGCACATCAGCATATAATTTTGATGTGATCGCTATTGGTGTCAATAATATTAGATATAATTTATTATTTGCTGCTCCATAGGCTCTACTGCTCAAGCCCTTCGGGTTTGAACTTCACACGAAGTTCATAGACGAGCATTAGCCGTCGTGTAAAATTTAACATTACTGTTGTTCTGGAATATTAATAAAACCAATGACTTTTTAAAATTTTAATGAGTTCATATTTATATCCATAAAAACAGAGATATCTAAGTATAAAATTATAATATTAATAAAACTATTTTTTTTATAATCATATATAGATTATAAAAAAGAGAGTAACATAAAATAAACAGATGGATTAAAAAATAATAGAAAAAAGAAAAAGGATATATAATGTAATATAATAAGATGGATAAAGATTTAGAGAAATATTTGGATACATTAAATTTAAATGAATTGAATCAATTATGTATAATATTAAAAATAAAATGTAATGGTTCGCGAACTGACATATATAAGAAGATAAATATAAACAATACATTTGATTCAGTATATAGAATAATATCAGTAGCAACAAAACATAAATATATAATAGAATGTAATGGTGTATATCCTCATATATATTATGGTGATGAATTATTATCAAATAATATACAAATAAATAAAAATTATATGGTAATAAATGATAAAAAATGTGATATATGTAATAATATATGTGTATTACATCTATATGAAAATATGTTCCATATAGCAGATAAATCGGATAGATTATTAATAAAAAACAAAGAAATAAAGAATGATGAAAATTGTTATCAATATTGTGTATTATTATAAATTTAATTAAATAAAGTGAAAGATGGTTCATTTAATGGTTCCTGAAACATCTCATTATAAATAACAGTTTTAAGTTTTTTTAAATCTTTACGATTTAATTTATTATCTTCAATAATTTTTTTAATTTCTATTTTAAGACGTATAATTTCATCACTACCAATAATATTGATGTCAAAATTGTTCCATAAATTGATTCTCTTTTTATTTTCAATAATTTCTTTTTCTAATGAACAAATATCATTATAAAAAATTTCACAATCTTTAACGGTCTTCATAATATGGTTTTCACTTAATGGTATATTAATTTTAATATTTTTTAATTCGTTAAGATCTAAAGTTCGAAGATTGGTTCCCTTAGAATGTATATATATATCATCTATATGTTTATATAAAAAAAATCCGATATATTGATGTAATAAATTGTTTTCATCTCTCATACTAATTGATATATAATTTTCATCCAAATATAATTTATAATTAGTAAGATTGAGATTAGGTCTATTTCTATCAATAATAATATTAAACCGTTCTCTATTATAGTTATCAATTTTTTTAGAAAATTTATCTCCATAAATAGGATATTCTGTAACAGTTTGTAATGTGTTCATTCTATCAGGAGCTGATTTAGATAATTCAGAATCGTCATCGTTTGACGAATTAGAATTATTTCTATTTTTTTTAGAACTATTAATTTTAAATTTATCAAAAACATTAATATAATTGTCATCAATTTTGGATCCAGCAGTAAAGATACATAATTCGTCTAATTTTTTAGTGTAATAATATTTATTTTCATCATCTGGAATATCAAGATATAAAGATTGACGATAATTACGTTGGAATTCATATGTTCTACAATATGTTTCATTATCGTCTTTAACAACTTTTTTGTGCTTAATATATTCCATATCTAAAATGATATTAAATAATGAAATAAACTCGTATTTGATGGTATTTTGTTCTCTAATTAAAATAGAATAATCATCTAATAGTTCTTCAAAATATTTTTTTTGTTCGGTTGAATCCATTATTATTAATAAGTGATATTTTTTTATATATATATTATAATATATATAAACAAATATGAATTCATTACAATATTCTGACAGTTCAATTAAAACGGAATTTATACAAAATTATGGATCATACGCATCCAAGTTTCCAGCATTAGATTCATTAGGTAATCAACGATCAACTGATTATATATTATATTCAGTATTTGCATTTGTTTTGATGGTAATAATGTTCGTTGTAACACAAGATAAAATAGATCCAGTTACAAAACAAACACTACCTAAAACAACCATAGATAATATTTTAACATATGTTAAATATGCATCCATCGTTCTGTTCCTATTAACTCTATCATATAATGGTTATATGTATTTTTTCGTTTATTTAACACAATATAGTAAATGGTTGTTAACTTTACCTGATACTGCTAAAGCATCGTTGCTATCTATAAATACTTTAGATTCTATAATTGCACAACAAAATAGTATTAGAAATGCACAAATAAATAAACCAAATCCTGGTATCTCTCTCGACTTCGGTAATCAATCTATTACCATCCGTTAAACATCGAATTTTTATCTAAATTAAAATAATTAAGATGCCATTTAAGTGGCCATGCTTCAGTTTTATCTATTTTTTTAATATTTTTATTTTTAAAACAGATTAATGGACTCAATTTATCATTATTAATCGTGTTAGGAGGACATAATATGGTATCTCTATCATCTGATGGTATTATATTAGTACCATTTATTTCCACTGATATTTTATTATAATTTGAACACATATTATATATATATATATAAACTATATATAATATTTTATAAAGTAATGTAAAGTATTATAATATTTTTATTCCATCGTGATTGTAATATCAGGTAATTCCAACATATCATCGTCAGAACCGATAGAGATATTAAAATTATTATATCCAATATTATAATCAATATAAATTTGTTTTAATGTTTTATTTAAATTGACATCAATAACATCGGAGAATAAAATGGTTCTATTAAATATAATCATAGTAATAGGTATATTAAATAAATTAGATAATTGTTGAACAAGATCTTTCAAAATAATATTAGAATTATATGAAAATTTATTTTGGGACCATTCATTGAATTCAATATTATTAATCATATTTTTTTTAGGCGGATTTGGTTCTCCATCTATAAAAAGATTGGTTGCCAAATTAATGAAATATGATTTATAATCAGATATTGAACGTTCTTTATTGATAACATATTTCAACATTTCTAATGTAATAAGACTAGCAGTTGCAGCAGTAGTAGTGGCAAGTGCAGGGATAATACGTCCAGCAATACCTTTAACTTCAAAAAATGTGGCATTCGGAATTTTATATATTGAAGCTCTAATATTAGAACAAGCAGTAATATATGCGATATGACGGTTATCATCATTATCTTTATCAAATGTTGCAGGTGTAATAGCAATATTGTCACCAAACCTAATAAATTCTCTATCAATCTCAATATTGAGACTATAATCCGGATCATCAATATACATATTAAAATCAATTTCATAATAATTATAATTAATAATCTTATTTTCATCATATTTGATGTTTCTTGTATTATATGTATCAATTAATAAATATGTGGTAGCTAACATATAATCATAAAATATGTTTTTAGGAATAGGACCATTTGGTGCTCTCTTTCCATTTGACCAAAATAATGTTCCATTTTCTTCACTATCTAATGGATGTGCATCTAAAATTTTTCTGATACGACGAATAAATCGATCATAAAATAGACAATATGCCCATTGAATATAACCATCAATTGAATTAATAGAACTAATATATGTAAGCATCTTAATGATACGATTATTAACAATATTATGGTTATCACTTTCATTTAAAAAATATTTGATTAATGATTGTGGCTCTTTATCAAATAGATTCGTAAAATCTTCCATCGCATAGAAAATTGTATGAACAATTAATGATGGAAAATGTTTAATAGTGCATACTGCATATGAAATTTCACCTTCTGGATCTTTTGAAGCTCCATATGTTTCAGTTATATTCGGAATAATTGGTTGGGTATTACCCGAATTACCCATTGTTCCGGATTCAAATAATGGTTTCATATATTTTTTTATATTCGCATCCACGTATAATCTTGCTTTTAAATTATCTAATGCATTGAAAACAATGTCTATTTGAGGGAAATGTTGATCTACAAATTTTTGATTATCAATGTCTAATTTATCCGTATATGGTTTAACATCTACATTTGGGTTATATTTCATAATTTTATTAGATGCAATAATACTTTTACTTTTATTAATGTCATTCTTTCTGAATAAAAATTGTCTACTTAAATTAGATAACTCAATATGGTCCGGATCTGTTATCTCAATATTACGGATGCCAATTGATGCTAAATTTTTTAATAATTCACAACCAATCGCTCCTGAACCAACTATAAATATTTTAAGACCTTGTAACTTAACAATATTTTCTAATGATGGTCTATAATATATACTATCAGATGGATCCTGATCCCATTTAAATATATTTACTTGATCAAATGGCATATATTTATTTGTAATTGATTTAATACATTCAGATGCAAGAATTGAACCAATAAAACTTTGAATTAATGGATTAACTCTATATGTTTCAATTAAATGGTCCAGTTTATTATCTATATAAAAATTTAATATCGGTTTATGATTTAATACCATCTGGTCCTTTATACGTTCCATATATCCATTTATAAATTTAATATCATTAATTGTATCTATTAATGATGTTTCAAATGTTGTTCTATTTATGATCTTTAATACCAATAATTCATATGTTAAATCATTCATTATAACCTTTATTTTGTTATTTTTTGATAAATTATGTTTATTTGCTGTTTTTATTGTTACCTTACTATCTATAATTAGATCTAATATAACAACTCTTTCATAATTTTCTCCATCAATATCAGTAATATGGTGAATATTAAAATCATTTATAATTTCCATCTCATCTTTATACACATTTAATACTATAAATTTATTTGTATCTCTAAAATTATTATTTAATTCCATCACTCGGATCGGATTATGATTAATAAAAATCATTGTAGCATTTTTATACTCTTCATTTGTATAATCCTCATCAACATTTAATAATCTTATAATGGAATCACTATTGAGATCATTTAATTCGTCTCTAATCCGGTTATAAGTAATGTTATGTATATTCCCAAAAAATGGTTCATCACTGTCATCTATTTTTATATCATATGTTGATTCATCAAAATTTGATATATTAATATTAATATCTTGTTCTAAATTATGGTCTTTTACAATGTATATTTTATTAACACCACTTAAAATTAAATTTTTACCAACTTCAAATAAAAGGTCGGATTTTTGACCAAATAATATTACTGTTGAATTTTGTATTTTTTTTGTGCCATCTATACCATAAGTACGTGATTGCCTGTCATACATATCAATATTTGCGTTCATTAAATATATTTATATCATTTATATTATTTTATTATATTATACTTATAATTTATCAATTTTTTTCTTATATATATATATGGCTTTTACAATTACTTTAAACACTACACCAACTTATTTGGTTTCAGGACAGGTCTATCCCATCACATGTTTTAATTCATCTGGAAATTTTCCGGATTCTACATCTTATAAAATTGTTGCAAGCGACGTTAATAAGACACAGCTAGGCATTGGCACGTCTGCAGGTGGTGCAGGAGCGTCTTCATCCTTTAATATTTCAATAACGGTTCCATTTTCTGGTTTCTCATATGGTGACTCAATTGGTTATTATTTGGTACTGACAAATGATGAAACTTTTGCTGCACTAACAGAAACGACATCAAGTACTTATGTTCAATATCCATCATTTGTTGATACGGGAGCATCACAATCAACCGCAACAAATAATGTAGAATTTCAAATCACATATAGAAAGTATAACGGCGGATTTTATAGTAGTGCTGTAAATTATTCTGTAGATTATTCAACAGATGGAGGAAGTACATATAGTGGAACACCAATTAGCATTAATAATTCGTCTACCGATACACTTACATTTAGCGCAATAAAAATACCATATACAGGATCTGTGTTAGTTAAACTTTATAGTGGTGTTGATCCAGCGTTTATTATAGAAAATATATCTACTGTAACATTATCAAATTTAATTGAAGCAACCGTAGATTCAACTACAACGATTGCTGGTGTTGATGTTTTAAAATATTTTTCTATCAAAGTGTTTCCTGTAAGTGGCAATTCATTTGATAATGGGGGACAAAACATTTATAAACTTAAATATGGACCAACTTCAGATACATCCGCCGATATTACTAATGGGAAACTTAATACATTAAAAACTATTAATACTTTTGAGTCGTCATATTTATTGTTTCCAAATAATTACCTATCAACAGGAGATGCGAGTAAAACATTTTATTTGTCGGTATGGCATACAGAGTCTGGTACTGATGTTCAGGTTGGTACATCTTGGACAGTACAGATGGACGTAGCTTGTTTTAATTATGGAACAAAAATATTATGTAATAAAAATAGATATATTGCGATTCAAGATTTGAAAAAAGGAGATTTAGTAAAGACCTATAAAAATGGATATAAAAAGATTGCAATGATTGGAAAGAATAAGATGATAAATGATCCCAAAAGTAAATTAAATTGTATGTATAAGATGGGAAATTTAATGATAACAGGAGGTCATTCAATATTAGTGAATAGTTTGACAGATGAACACATCAATAACTATAAAAGAGATAACATATTTCAAACCGATAAAGAAAAGAAGATAGATGATAAATATTTATTATTATCATCATATTCTGATAAGTTTGTAAAGATGGAGGACAATAAAGAATATACGTACTATCATTTTGTTTTAGAGAATGATGGAGACAATGAAAAACGTTATGGAGTATGGGCGGAAGGTATATTAGTAGAAACACCATCATATAATTTATATATGGAACATAATTGGTCCTAAACTTAAATTTAAACTATAATAATTTATTTATATATAAAATAAATAAAATTAATTTATTTTATAATAAAAATTTTAATTATGAATAACATCTTTAATGAGAGCAGTTTGTAATAACCAATAATCAGTACTTGAGGGTCTTCTATTAGTTCCGTCTTCTAAAAGGGAACCTCTTGACTGAACCATATGTTCATCAACATTATCAGGAACGATAATAGGTTGATATGTAGTGTTGATATCATAATATGGAGTTTTATAATTAACATTATTAGTCGATAGTAGAGAACTATCAGGAAATGATTTATTTTTATAATCATCTATGTTAAGATCAGATTTACTAAATTTAAGAAACATTTCATTTTTATCTTTATCATTAGATTTATTATGGACGTCGTCATATTGAACAAAACTTTCATATGGTCTCATATTACTGGGAATAGCATAATTTAACTCATTATTATGTAAATATTTTAGATTAGAAATCGAATGATTAAATTCAAGAGGTATATCATTTTTTTTTAAATAAAATCGTAATCCTTTAACAAATAAAGATTTTTCCATAAAAGTGTCCATTTTTTCAGTTTGAAGTTGAGCGATAAAATTATCATTCATTTGGTCATTTTTCAGTGCTGTTCTACACGTATCAAATGATTTTAATAATTTATCTGTATCATAACAAAATTTAGTATAATCATCAATGTATTTTAAAACAGATTTTCTATTACCATATGATGTTTCATCATTCGATGTATTAATCAAATTATAATAATTATTATAATCATTTTCAATCTTTAAAACTTGTTCATCATATTCAGTTTTTAGGTCAAAAAGTTTTTTTGATTTAGAGATTGACAAATCCTTTAATTGACTCTGAATAGATGTTTGTTTAGAATTAAATTCAATACACTCATTTTTTAGATCTTGAATATTAATATTAAGTGTATTATTAAAATCTTGATCAGTAAATTTAGTGAAATCATTAGTAGTATCTAATAAAGAGGCGTAGTTATTAGTTGGAACATTAGATGTATTCATTATATATAATATGATATATAATGAATATCTTTAAATAAAGTATATTATACAAAAGAATTATTTTTTTGTTCAACAGTAATATTAGGAACAACGTCGACGTTGAAATATTTTAACATTTGTATTAGTTTAATGCTATTGGAGTTTGTTTCATTAGTAGCAGACATAGAATATTGTAAAAATAATAGTCCAATTATACCAATACATCCGGCAATCAAACTAAACAATTTATTATCTAAATATGCACTAACAAAAGATAAAATATTACTCAAAAAAAATAAAATTTTAGCAATTACAGAAAATATATTGGAAACATTATAACACTTTTTTTGGTCTTTTGATGCTTCTCTAATGTCCGATACAATGGTTTCTTGTATATCTTTTGTTAAATTCAATTTAACAAGTTCTGTTGTATATTTTTCATCAGGTTGGTTTATCATTAATTATCTATATTATGGAAAATCCTTAAACTAATTTGTATGGTTTTATTTTTTTGGATTTTAATGATCTGATTCTATTTCTATTTATATAACCACCTTCTTGAACAACTTCTGGATTTGTATCTGTTGGGAGTTCAGTTGGAATATCGGCGGCTACATCTGTTGTTGCTTCTATATCTGGAATATTCTCTATTTCTGTTGTATCAATCACTTTACTGCTCGCAACAGCTTGTTCCGCTACATCTTGTGCTTGTTCAGCTACATTTTGTGAAACATCTTGTGCTTTTTCAACAACAGTATTAATAACATTATTTGGATCTGTTAATAATAATTTAAATAATGGGTTAGCTACAACTTCTTTAACTTTATGAGAATTGGACATATCAAATGGACCTAATAATTTATCTAAAATATGTTGTTTAGATTTAATAGTATCAATTAATTTTTGTGCAGGTTCAGGAAGTACACGTAATGCTGACTTAGTTAAAGATAGTAATCTATTAAATTCACCATCAGTTAATGCTCCATCTAAACTTGCTTTAAGTTTATCTAATACATCAGAATCCATATTATCAGGATCGCCAAGCTTGATAGCAAGATTAAGAATTTGTTTAACTTGAGGAGGAATAAGATTGAGCCCAGGAATGGTTCCAGAAATTGCCTCATCATTCAATGTATATAATACAAATAAAACTAATAAAATAACGCCTAATACCATATTTTTGATGCCATTAACTGTTTTAAATTTAAGATTGATATCAGTAATAGCAGCATAAATTGCACCAATAATCGCAAATGATACTATTATAAATATGGAATTAAATATGTAGTCAAATTCAAGTTTGATTAATTGAACTGGTAACCACATACTTATACCAAAATATAATATTAATACAATAACCATCATTGTTAGAGCATCATTCATACTGACATCCCATAAAGATAATTTTTCTTTATCTAAATCTTCTTTTTTAATGGAACCAGAATTGTGTGACATAAAAATAAGAAAAGTTATCAAAAATGTAATACCAAAAAAGAACATATATTTGATAAGAGCATAATATTGATCACCTGGAAATTTACCAAATAAAACAGGTAGAAAAGGTATAACATAATTATTGGTAACTAATAAATATGCGATTGATTTAACTAATATATCAGCCATGTATATATTATAATAATAAAATTAAAATTATAACATATATAAATTAAATCATATATCAAATATTAAATTAATATTTAATTATATAAGTCATTACTAACGAAGGTTGGATGTTGTTATGTGCTTGACCTCCTCCTGTAGAATTAATAGTTAATGCTGTTAAACATAAATCGACTATTTTTGCCTCAGTTTTCTTATCAGAATCTATAATTCCAGCAGCAACATCACTAGTATTTTTTATACATTAATATATATATATATATATATATATATATATATAAATCTATATATATTAAAAACATATTGTATGAAATTATATTTATTGTAGAGAGATAAATAGTGATCTTTTAAAATCATTTAAATTTTGAGTTCCCATACCTAAATTGCATCCGATACAAATTGGTTCTAAATTACTCAAAATAGTTTGTCCACCTAAAATTTCAGCAATAATATGTCCAGCATGAAAATTATCAATTTCCAGATTATCGTTACAACAGAAACATGTGCCATTCATATTGGAACCATTTCTTTTTTTCCATACCTCTTTTCTTAATTTTGAAGGTATTTTAATTTTAGGTTTAAATGGACATCCAATTTCAATATCATCTAAATTGTTAAAAATAAAATCACTAATATTAATATTATCATAAGCAATAAAGAAATTATTATTAGAACATTTATCATAATCTTTATTGGTCATACAATATTGTCTAACATTTCTAACTTGCATTTCTAATAATTTTAATTGAGCATCCGAATTACCACGCATAATACTATCTTTAAAAAAATCAACATCATTATAATTACCATTATTAGAGTCATCATATAGTTTTTTAACAGCGTCAGGATTGAATAAAGAAATAAATTCATCAATATGGTAATTATGATTGGAATCTGTTTTATTTTTTGTTTTACGAAAAGCTTTACCGAAAGTATTAGACAACCAATCTTTAACCTTTAAAATGGTAGATCGAATAACTTCATTATTAAAATAAAGATAGATAGGTTCAATCTGTGTATTAGTATTAATAGTAGCGAAATGAGATTCCATTTGTTGAGTAGTATTAAATCGAATAATAATAATACATATAGGATGGTTATAATTAATATTGCTTTCAATAATTTCTTTAATAGCAATAAAACGATGTTGTCCATCAATAATATAATAACTATCAGAACACATATCAACAACACCAATAGTAATAAAACCTTGTTGAATCAACCAATTATTCGCATTATTAGTGATCATATTTTTAATATTATTAATTTTTTCAAGATCGATATCACGTTGAAATTGAGGAATTTTAAGGAAATTTTTATTAAATGCATTAACCAACATTTTGGAATCAACGAGTTTGATAATGGTATCAGAATTATTATACATTTCTTTTCCAGCGATTGAATTATTAATCTTAAAATTAGTTTGCATTAATTATAAATGAATTTAATGATACATATTTATATCGATTTTTTGAATGATCATATTTAAAAATCAATAACATTATTAGATAGTCCATTATTTAATTCATTAATTGGTCCATTAGATGAAATATTTTTTTTAAGGATTCTAACAATGATTTCATTATATCGTTCGGTCATTTTGGATGCATTAGTTACTCTATCGGATCTTCCAACATGTTCATTGACATCATTTTTTTTATAATATGAATTATTATTAAATTTTAAAAATAATTTATTATTAGATTCATTATTAAAAAAGTCGACAACAGTAGATAGATCATTTGCTCCATAATTTGCATAAATACATGCATAAATATAACATAATTCAGGAACTATTTTAGTTGTAATATTATTGTTATTAGAAATCCATGTAATGAATTCGATAGATAATTGTTTAATAATATTGACATCATTTCTAAGTTGTGCGACTGGAAGTCCGATACCATTATTTGCTTCCAAATATTTTCTAATATTGATATCTAAATAATTAATTTCCAAAGATTTTTTATCAAAAATAAGGAATGATCTAATAAGAAAATAAATATTAAAACTTTCATCGTGTTTTAATTTTGTTTTTTTATTAAGATCAATTTTTTTAATAAATTTAATATCATTTAAAATTTTCAATAAATGTTCAGAACGAATACAAGTCATAATTTTATTGTTATCTAAATTTCGCAATTTAACATATGATTCTACTTTTTCACCATTTTGTAATCTATTAAATATTTGACATTTTATATTTATATTTAAACCATTTTTTACCTGATCGATAATATGGAAACTCATCTGGAAATTATCAAATTTATCTCTCTCTTCATCCGTTAAATTTCTATATTTCATTGAACGACTATTATGACTTCTATAACGTAATTCAATTAATTTATCATTATGCATATTATAAAATACACGATCATTACCAATCTTTAAATATATATATTTTTCTTTATCCGAATTTGGATATTTGATACCTTCAATATACATTTTAATGGTAGTTAAACGGTGTTGACCGTCAATACATTCATATAGATGGTTTAGTGATTTCTTTTTATTTTCCTTTTTTTCGACTTCTGATAATTTATAAATAACATAATTTGGAACTATCCATCCTCTATATATTGTATCTATAAATGTTATCATCTTCTCATTACTCCAACTTAATTCTCTTTGATATTCTGGTCTTAGTAATAATTTATCTTTCTCTAAATATTCCGAATATATTGATCTAACACCTTTATTGGTTATCGTCGTACTTAAATCTGGTATTGGTTCTTCTTCTTCAGATTCAGAAGACCAATCACTATCATTATTTACAATATTTGGCGAAATAACGTCAATATTTGTAGTATTTAATTGACTACCATTTGGAGCTGGAACAATCATTTTTTTAATGCTCATTTATAATGTATAAATTAATATATATTATTAACTAATCTTTATAATATCAATTTTTTATATATAACAATAACCATAATAGATCATTATTATTTAGTGTTTGTTTTTATAGATAAATATTGATATTTATCTATAAAAAATAAATAGATTTTCTAAATGTCTATAAATTAGAAAACTGTATAAACATTAATAAGTAGATGTGATACTATTTAGATGTGACATATAATCGTACATTTGTTTGGATAATTTATATGATTTAACTTTTGTATCAATTTTATCAGACGATTTTAACGAACTATAATTTTGTAAAACATTGACATTTGGTGATGATAAATATTTTTCAACATTGAGTCCATTGAATGTACAATAATCATTTAATTGATTTTTTTGTTTGATAGAAAGATTGTTATAGTTAGATGCCATTATGTATATATATATATAATATTATTTTGTTAAATTATTTTTAATTATATTGTTTATAATTTATTAGATTTAATAGAAAGATTCATATTATTGAAGCCATTATTATAATAAGAAGATGGAACAATATCTAAAGTTTGTGATTTATTAATACCATATTTATTTAATATTAATTTATTAGAAGCATTAAATTGCCTAATTGGTGGTAGTGTTGCAATTCCTAAACAATTTGTATTCATTGAAGAGGAAGATGCGGATTGATACCATGTTGAACCATCATATGAATATTGTATTGAACTATTACCTTGAATATTAGGAAAACCACCAACAATAAATTTAGTACCATCCCATATGGCACATTTAGCGTTACTAAAAACATTATTACCACTGGATGCATTTATAAATGTATAACCATTATCATCAGAATAATAAATAGATGTAGGGGATACTGCGATAAGTCGTGATCCATTAAATGCAAAGTCATTAATAATTAATTCATCAGATATCGAACTATCATACCAATCTATACCATTTGTTGAAATTAAAATATAACAATTAAGTGATTCCAGACTTCTTCCAGTAGTTATCCATCTTGTTCCGGACCATATTAATGCAGATAAAAATAACAAATTACTGGAATTTGTAGAGGTCCAAACGATACCATTAGTGGAAGTCAATATAGGATTAGGGTTTAGAAAAGGGCCAGATTGACTGTTAGTACCTATAGCAATCCAATAAGAACCATTCCATGCAACTTTATTGCATGTATCACTATATTTAGATCCAGAACATTTATTCCAATTAATACCATCATATGAATAATAAAAATTAGATCCATTCGGATCATTAGTATTATAAGATCCGGCGGCGATCCATAATGTTCCGTTCCATACAACGGTTATTCCAATTAATAAATTAGTCGAAACACCATGCCATTCAATCGTATCATATGAATATGCAATACTATATACACCATCACCAACAGCAACCCATATATTACCATTAAAAGCGACCGCACGACCATTTATAAACACGTTATTAATACCATTCCAATTAATACCATCATTGGAATTTGCTATTGAAAATATTCCATTCCCCACATAAACATATTGATTATAAATTGTAACAGCTCCCTCACAATTATTATTTGTAATTGTTGACACATCATTTGGAATATCATTGTAATTAAAATTAATACCATCATATGACGATACTATAGTTTTATTACCAGGTGTTCCACTCGGACCAATTATTAACCATTCATACCCAGACCAACACACTGATGATAAGTCATAATTTCTCAATGAAATAGGAGTCCAAATAAAACCATCATAAGAGTATGCAGCAGAAGCACCAGATCTTAGATTTCCAACAGCTAACCACATATTGGATCCATTCCATTCAATATCAAATACACCATTTAAATATGTAAATATATATGTAGCCCAATTTGTATGGGATCTATTATATGAATATGACATTGTATATACATTTATACCTCCAGATAAAATATAATTACCACCAACCAACCACATATTTCCATTCCATTTAATACAATATGTATTTTTAATGTCAGATGTGACATCAGTTGGATTCCAATTAATACCATCATATGAATAATATATTGCACAAGATAAAGAATTTGACGAAAATGTTGATACCCATAATGTTCCGTTCCATTCTATAGATGTACAATTACCTATTATATTGTTTGTATTACTAGGTGTCCAAGTTATAGCATCATATGAATACCATAAATTACTATAACCATTTATTTTATTTATTCCTACTACAAACATGGACTGACTTTCACTCCATTTTATACAATTGGGAGTAAAAACAACATTACCAGCACCACCACCAATATTAGATGTTTTCCAGATCATTGCATCATAAGAATATATTATATTAAATGTAGGTGCGATACATATTCCGACCCACATTTGTCGAGATCGTGATCCTGTCCACACCATTTTTGATATTTTTGTTATGCCGGATATTGTTGCTATATTTGACCAAGTATTTGGATTACCATCTTTCATTAAAAATATTCCAGATGAACCACACGCTATTACCATCTTTTTGGGAAATTTTATTATATTTTGTCTTTTCATATTATTTGTCACACCTTTAGCACCACTACTTATTAAAGAACTTGTTAAAGAAGATGTTATATTTTTACTATTATACCAATTTATACCATCTTTTGAATAGGCAATATATGGTCCACTTCCAAATTTTGGTCCAAATCCAATTAAACAAGATTCGTTCCATGTTATACAATTAAAGTAATACAATGATAGATTGTTTATATTGGACCAATTTATTCCATCGTATGAATATAATGTCAGACCTTGATAATCATTAAACAGAGAACCACTTGCAATAAATAATTTACCTGTCCATACCAATGATCTACAAATTCCGAATGATTGATTAACTGTTACTGAGTTCCATGAACTTAGAAGAGATGAATAATAAATATTTCCATTGTTACCAGCATAAACATAAAATTGACCATTCCAAATTAAATTATTTATAATACATTGTAATGGAAGTGGAGCTGGATATGGAGGCACAAATCCAGATCCACTTGGTATACCTGTAGTAACACTATGAAATTCATCTATATTATCATTATAATATTGCTGCGTCCAGTTTAGTCCATTTGAAGAACTAAATATATAACTTGTAATTGCTGTATGTGTAGTCCATTCAATATTTGGATCAACAAATTTACCTTCATATCCTGCAAAATATTCAATACCCCATAATATCCACACATCATTTGCCCATGTTATGCCATATATATTAGTTAAAGGACTAATTGTATTTGTATTCCAATTAATACCATCATATGAATAATAATATCTATAATTTGGTCTCCCAACAGTTGGATACGATATTGGAGGAATTTGGAATTCATTTGGTCGAGTTGTTGCAATCCACATATCATTTGAAGTACTATATTCAATATCATATAAATAGTCATCCTCAATGTATCCAGATCCAATTGTCCATTTGATACCATCATATGAATAACATATTCCGTTACCAACAGCCACATACATTGAACCATTCCATTTTACATTTCTTAAAGGAAAATCTATATTTGATCCTACTGGATTCCATATTAAACCGTCATTTGATGATGCAATATAATATAACACATATGTTTCATTAATATAAAGTGATATTTGATTTAAAAACACAGCAATAAATTTATTCGGAATATGTTGACCAAACGTATATATTTGAGAACCACTATTTATTACTCCATCTAAACTTAAAGTAATGTCTTTTTCCGATATTGTAGTTGGTATATCATATGTAATTTGTTTTTTATTATGTGATTCAGATGAAAAACTAAGATTTGTTAATAAACCATAATTTATTGATCCAGTTGGGCCAGTATATCCTGTATATCCTGTTGGACCAGTTGGACCAGTATATCCTGTATATCCAGTTGGTCCTGTTGGACCAGTTGGACCAGTATATCCTGTTGGTCTCCTATTGTTATTTATATTATTTAATAAATTTTTGTTTAAAAGAAATGGTCTATAAGATGTGTTAGTGTTTAAAGATGGGGAATTATAAATTATCATTGATTTGAGGTTTTCTGATTGGATTTCAACTGGTTGAACGTCTAATGATTGAATGTTTAATGGTTGAATGTCTAATGGTTGAATGTCTAATGGTTGAATGTCTAATGGTTGAATGTTTAATGGTTGAATGTCTAATGGTTGAATGTTTGATGGATATGATATAGATGGAACATTTAAGGATGCGAGGTCGATAATATTAGTTTTATTATTAGAGAATCGTTCCAATAATTTAGCTTTTAATAAATCTAATTTGTTATTTTTAGTGGGACCATTGGATATTGAATTATCAGATGAATTATTCATTATATAATATATAAAATGAAAAATAAATACATTAAAATTTTTATAATTATTAGAAATCAATTGATCCAATATCTATTGAAACATTATTAAATCCATTATTGTTATAATTAGATGCGATTATATCTAATGGTTGTTTTTTCTTTAAAACGAATTGATTGTCCACAAAATGTTGTTTAATATTAGAAACACCATAAACGACACCACTATTCAGAAAAAGATCTTGACTATTATTACTTGGAAACCAATTAATTGCATCATATGAATAAATAATAGAACTATCAGATGGATTTTTAGGTGTTCCTGATGCGATCCATTTAGATCCATTCCAAGTAACACTATTACATATATCTAAAAAATTAAAACTACAATTTGAACTGGTGGTATTTTCAGTCCATGAAGATCCATTGTCATCTGAAAACGCGGTACCAAGAGTATTTTTATATCCAATAACAACAAGATTATAATTAGATGCGATAGAAGACATAGGATATGTACTTGTATAAAGTGGAGTCCAATCTATACCATTACTTGATCTAAGAATATAAATTTGATTTGCAATACAAAAGAAATATTTACCATTCCAAATAATTTTGAAAACTTCTGGAGCATTACCAGGTGTATAATTTGATGTGTAATTAGATTGTGTCCAATTGATACCATTATATGAATAATAAATATCTCCGATTTCTTCATCAGGATCAGGAAGAAATTGTCCCCGAACCCATAAAGATCCATTCCAAACAATAGAAGATAATGATATATTATTTACGTCTTGAAAAGTATTCCAATTAATACCATCATTAGAAGTGCCATAAATACCGATAGTTCCAACAACAATCCAGAATGTTCCATTATATGTGACATCAAATAATGTATTAAAAGAAGGACCTTCATTAATAATATTAAAATTAGTATTCCAATGGATACCATCATAAGAATAGGCGAGATTGCTAACAGATCCATTTCCGACAGCTATCCAAATATCACCATTAAAATAAACACTATTTAATTGATTATTAATAATAGAACTACCAAGTCCATGCCATTGAATAGCATCATAAGAATAAGCCATTGTATTGAGTTGATTATTCGGAGCTCCACATATTATTGGTTGTTTAATATCAATATAAGCCATATTATTGTAGTTAGATCCTGACCATTTTACATCCAAAAAATTACCATATGTTGTAATATCTGTATTAATACTATAAGTCCAATTAATACCATCATATGAAGTAGCATAATTAAGATTAGAAGATGTAGAACTTCCAACAAACCAAGAAGTTCCATTCCAACAAACAGTATATGCACCGTCTATCATATTGGTGTGTGAAGATGGAATAGGATACCAAATAACACCATTATTAGACCAAGCGATAGAGTTAGAACCATAACCTGTGGCAACAAATTTATATCCATTACACAATATTTTATTACCAGTATTTGAAAATATATTATTACCATTACCAATCCATCGTAGTCCATCGTGTGAATATGCAATTGTATTAGATCCAGATCCAACTGCTAGCCATATATTGTTATATACAATATTTTTAACATTATTCATAATATTATTTGGTTGTCTTACAGAGGTCCAAGTAATACCATCATTAGAAATTGCAAATGAATTAGATGGAGACACACCGCCAGCAATATAAATAGAATCATTATTCCAAGAGATGGTATTACAAGTATTTAGAATATTATTAGTTCCAAGTAATGGTATCCATGTAATACCATCATATGAAATAGCAATAGAACTATTAGAACCAGAACCACATGCAATCCATTTTTTAGTATCCCAAATAATTTGATTAGTAATTACCAACACATTATTACTAGGTGAGTCATACCATAAAATACCATCATACGAAAATAAATAAGAATTTAAATATCCAACAACCCACATTTTACCATTATATGATATACAAGGTATTGGATTTGGATCAGAATTAATATCAGGTATTATAATATTTGAGTTTGAAATATTTGCTGGTAACCAATTGATACCATCATACGAACGTATTATACCGTTAGATGTAGTAGCAACCATTAAATCGCGTTGAAATGTTATTGTATTTTGACGAATATTATTAAATACAACGTCATATTGTGAACTACCTAAATTATTTGTTTGAATTGTAGACCAATGTATTCCATCTGAAGAAATTGCGATATTAGATGGTTTTGAAGAATTATTACCAAATGCTATCCATTTAAGACCATCCCATATAATTTTTTGACAATTATTTTCGAAAATAGAACTGGAATCAATATTATTCCAATTGATACCATCATATGAATACAATAATACAGTTTGACTATGACCTCTACCTCCAGCAACAAACATTTTTCCATTCCATCCAATACTATAACAGGAACCACCTGAAAATTTATAAGATTGAATTATAGGTATGGGATACCATAAAATACCATTATTTGAATATAAAATAGAATGTGGACCAGAACAACCAGCAAGCCATAATGATCCATTCCATATAATATTAATGATGTATTCGTTAGGTGGTGTAGGGTCTGGATAAGTGATTGTTGATTCATACCAAGTAATACCATCATATGAATAACAGATTTTATTATCACCTCCAGCAACAAACATATGTCCATTGGTTTCAATACTTGTTGCATTAGCAGATGATATTGGTCCAAAAACAGTTGATATATTATATGTCCAATTAATACCATCATATGAATAAATAGAAAAATAATCATCACCTCCTACAATAATCCACATATTATGGGATGAACTCCATTTGATAGCATTATAATATGATAAATAAGTAGGTAGATCTATCCAATGGACACCATCATAAGAATAAGATAAATCAGAACCACCAGTATTACCACCAGCGAGCCACATAGATCCATTATATGCAATACAACTTTTTTTACTAGTAAATGTTCCAATATTGTTCCAATTAATACCATCATTTGAATCTGATAAAATATTATCTGTTCCATCAAAACTACTTGCTGTATATCTATTTAGAATAGTAGGGCCGAATGTATAAATTTGATTTCCATTTTTTGACGTACCATCAAGTGTAGCAATAATATTACTTTCTTTAATAATACGATCATTATTATAACTAATTTGTTGTTTAAGATTGGTAAATGAGTTGGTATTAAAATTAACAGTATCTTGGAAAATAACAGTTCCAGATGGACCAGTTGGACCGGTAGCGGATGAACTTGTTCCAGCAGGGCCAGTAGGGCCAATAGAACCTTTACCTCCTGATGCATTTTTTTGTTTATAAGTTGTTAATGGAATGGTTTGATAAAATTCAGGTTTATTCAATTGTGACATTTTATATATATATACATACATATATAAAATAATTTGGATCCATTTATTTAGACCAATATTATACATCTTTAGATAATATTTTTATTATTTAATTTAATGATTGTAGAGGACGTGATTTAATGGTAATTTGCCTATTTTCAAATCCTTGATTAAAAAATGAATCCGAAATAATGTCCAGAGTTTGATTACCAATTATACTATTTTTATCTAATACAATCTGATTATTTACACTATACTGTCTAATATTAGATGTACAAGATATACTTGTAAATGGAGAATATAAAGTTATACCATTCGTGCTTGGATACCATGTATCACCATCATATGAATATACAATAGATGAAAAAGTTCCTTGTCCCACAGCTATAAACATATTACCATTCCATTTAACATCGTTTGCATCTGATAGAATAGGGGTAGTAGCGGGAATCCAATCAACACCATCAGAAGAATAAGCAATAATATTTGTATCATTACAACAAACTAGACGATCGGCATTATGTGCAATGCTTTTAATATTATTTAGACTAGTATTAAGTGGAGAACTATCTCCAATATTTACAGGAGACCAATTTGAACCATTGGTAGATGTAATAATATAACTATCATTACCATTAGATTGATTATTTGCAAAACAAATAAATTTTGTCAGAAACCAAATGATTTTAATAACAGTATAATCTGAAAAACTAGAATAATTGTTTGTTGATAATAACCATGTTTGACCATTATTTGTTGAATATATAATTTTATTTGAATTGTTTGCTACTAATATACTTCCATTCCAAGCAATAGTACTTGAATATCCATCAAATGGACCAAATGTTATGGTTGAACTATTCCAATTAATTCCATCATTAGAATACACATTTGGGGAACTACCTTGACCACATGCAATCCAGAAACTTCCATTCCATAAAATATCGAGACCAAAATCACTCATTGTTAGAATTGTATCAACTAATTTCCAATGAATACCATTGTAAGAATAAGCCAATGATTTATTAGAACCATTATCACTATTAAACTGACCAACACCCACCCATATTTTACCATTCCATAAACATCTATTAAATGAATAATTAAATGGACTATTATTTGTTTCTATCCATTTAATACCATCATATGAATATGCCAATTTATTAGAATCAGATCCGGCAATCATCATTTGTTTAATATCAGTATAGCTTTTACATTTGTTCCATTTAATACTCAGAACAGTCATAGGTGTAAATCCTGTAATATTATTAGAAGTCCAATTAATACCATCATATGAATAATTAATACTATTTGTGTTACTAATAATCCAGAATGAACCATTCCAATTTACAGAAAAACTCGAAATTGCATCAAGAATTTTATTCCATTTGAAACCATCATAAGAATATAAAATAGTATTTTGTCCACATACAGCAACAAACATATGTCCATTCCAATCAATATCAGTAGAAAGAATAGAAGAAGTATAAATATTTGGAATAATTTTCCAATGAATACCATCGGAAGAACTGGAAAATATATTGTCACTTGCATAACCACCCGCAATAAAAATAGAACCATTATAGGTTACACACAATCCTAATGAAAAAATGCTATTAGAATTAGAACTCGGACTCCAATGAATACCATCATATGAATATCCAATTGAATTATTTCCATTACCTAATATCAAATAAATGGATTCATTATAAAATATTTTAAGTGGATTAGACATTAATGTATTCGAATTAGGGATTATTATCCAAGTAATACCATCATATGATATCGCGATTGAACCATTAATTCCAGTTCCGCAAGCTATCCATTTTTCATTATCCCAAATAATGGACCTAACTTGTTGAAGTATTAAATTACCTGAAACTGATCCTACCCATGTAATACCATCGTATGAATATAATAAACTAAACTTATCTGGGGTATAGGAGCTTGATCCGGCAATCCACATTTTACCATTTGATTCAGAACAATTTATTGGCGCCATATTTGGAGGTAAGATAGATTGATACCATATTAAACCATCATATGAATAATTAATTAAACCTATATTACCAGTACTATAACCGGTTGCAATAATAATAGATCGTGGAATTGTAATAGTATTAGATCGAACATTATTAATTGCAACATCAAAAATGGTTCCAACATCTAATCCTGAAGAACGAACTTTAATCCAATTAATACCATTAGATGAAGAAATAATATCATTATTAGTTCCGAAAGCATATAATTTTTTAGAATCACATATAACTTTATAATAGGTTTCCGTTAAAACATCACTACTCGGAACATATGTCCAATTAATACCATCATATGAATATGCTAATTTATTTAATGGAGCTGGTTCTGATGGTGTATAAGATACAGCTGTAATTATCCAGATCTGTAATTGTCCGTTCCACACAATACTATTACCACCATTTGGTAGATCTGTAATAGAATTATCAACACCAGACCAATTGATACCATCTTTTGAATATGCAATTGTATAATTAGTGGGATAGTCAGTAGTTCCACCAGTAGTAACCCATAACGAACCATTCCATTCGATATCATTACAAGTCTTATTTATTTTCGAATCCGAAATATTACTCCATGTTTTACCATTTTGTGAAATAGCCAGATTAGATATAGTATCATTAGTACTATTTATTCCTGAGGCCATCCAATAAGAACCATTATATTTTATATTTGTTGCAGCATTAAAAATATTTGGCCCATCTGAACCTGTCCAATTAATACCATCATATGAATAATAAAAATTAGAGGAACCATTGCCTGCCGCAACCCATATAGAGCCATCCCATTCAAGACCTTTACATATAAAATTAATAATATTTGTATCGTTCCATATGGTTCCATCATATGAATAAACTATTGTATCAGGAATGGTCGGCGTTTTTCCAGCAACCCATATGTTACCATTATATTTAACACATTGACCACTCCGAGTTTGATCACCAATCATATTCCAATTAATACAGTCATTAGAATATGCCATACCAGTGCTACCTATTGCTACATATCTATTGGAAATAGCCGGTTTCGAACCAAAAGTAAAAATTTGTTTTCCTATTTGTGATGTAGAATTATATGAACTATAAATTTCATTTTCTAAAATAATTCTTTTTTCCTTATAAGATGTTTGTTTAATGGTATTTGTTTTATTGATATTGAAGTTGAAAGATGTTTCGATATTATTAACATTTGTATTAAATGGTCCAGTTGGTCCAGTAGGGCCGTCGAAACCATTTGGACCCGTCGGTCCAGTAGGACCAGTTGAACCACCACGCACCGTTAGATTATCCAATACATATGGATTTGTTGGGATTGTATCATAGATAATAACATTGTTAAGTTGTGACATTATATATATACCTATATAAAATATATATATAGTTATTAATAATTTTATATATAAAAAAATTATCAATAAAGTAAAAAGATGTATTTATTATTATGAAAAATGAGTTGCTTTAATAGATATAACAGCATTATTGAATCCATCAGAATTATAAGAATTACTTATACAGTCTAATGTTTTATTTTTTGGTATCACTATTTGTTTATTAATTTTTACTTGAGCCAAATTTGACATCGCGGATACATTATTACAAGAAGTAAATATTTCATTTCCATTTACACTTGAATACCAATTTATTGCATCATATGAATATATTATTTTATTTGTTCCCACACTTGATGTGGCGATATAACGAGTTCCATCCCAACCAATACTGGAACCAATAAATGGAACTAATTCTGTATCTATGTTAGTCCATGGACCTTCACGAATTGAATATCTTATATTTTTTGCTGGATTAAGTATTCTTCTATAACCAGTTATAACTATTAAATCATAAGTGCCTGCGATACCTGTTATGATGTTATCAGTTTCGTTTAATGTGCGGAGCCAATTTGAACCATCTTGTGAAATAAAAATTTGTCCTCCACCAACAGCAAAAAAGAAAATTTCGAACCATTTAACATCTTTACAAATGAAACCCTCTAAATTTAATGGATTCTCAGGATCGTGATCGTCAATCACTGAATCATATGAAGACCAATCAATACCATTATTAGACCAATAAAGAACACCATAATCAACATCATATAATTGTCCGCCAACAGCAAAACATTTACCATTCCAAGCAATACAATTATATTTAATATTAGATATATATTCTCGTTGAGTCCAATTAATACCATCTATAGAACTTATAATATACTGATTACCGACTACTACCCATAATTGTCCATTCCAACATACACCATTTGCTGATTCTGTTATAATTGCATTACCAGAACTTGAACCTATCCAATATATACCATTATATGAATAAGCTATACGATTAACACCTGATCCTACCGCTACCCAAATAGATCCATTCCAAGATGCTCCATTACAAGATATTGTAAAAATATCTTTACCAAGTCCGGTCCAATTAATAGCATCATAAGAATATGCCATAGTATCGGCTGTACCATCACCTCCAACAATAATTGGATGTTTAATATTAATTTTAGGAATGGATTTATTGGACATAACACTATAAATGTTATCAAAAAAAGGGAATAAAACAGGTATCCAATTAATACCGTCTGATGAAATTGCTGAATTATATTTATTTAGATTAATTATTAAAACATCACAACCAATACCCCAATAAGAACCCGTCCAATAAACAGTATTCCCTAACATGCTGACTTGATTAGAATCTGGATCTTGCAATGTAACACTTGACCATGTGATACCATCATATGAATATCCAATAAAATTTTGATCACTTATAGGAATACCACAAGCAACAAAAATGGATCCATTCCATAATATATCTTTACAAATATCAAAAATTGGATTAGATATCGGATTCCATATAATAGTGTCAGATGAATATGCCATGTTATTTGTACCTGTTCCATTATTTGATAAAGTTCCACCAATAACCCAATAAATTCCATTCCATGCGATTGAATATACATTAGAAGGAATATTAATATTACTATTATCAATAATATTCCATAATATACCATCATTTGATGATAATAAACGATATGAACCAGTACCTCCTAACAGATAATTAGTTCCATTATATGCTACTTTATTACATTGTGGAATGAGAGACCAAGAATTTTCAACACCAGTCCATGTAATACCATCATATGAATATGCAATGGTTGGATTAGGGTCAGTAGATATACCACAAGCAATAAATTTAAAACCATCCCAAATAACACTTTTAACACATATATCAATTATAGTTACGATTGAATTAGAATTGTACCAAATATTACCATCATAAGAATATGCCATTGTACTGATAGGTCCGGTTCCACCAATAACCCACATATTTCCATTAAATGCACTTGTATATGGTTCGGTTAATATTTCTTCTGAATCATATGATTCAAATACGGTTGATTCATTGTTTGGTCTATTATTACCCTGATTATACATATAATATATAGACCCACTTGATCCTGTTCCACCTAATATCATCATATCTTTGGAATAATTTATTGTATTTTCTCTTTTACCATTATAACAAATTTTATGAGCCGTTGAAAATATGGAATTACCAAGTCCAATCCAATGATGACCATCGTTTGACCAAGATAATGAATCAGAAGATCCTCCAGATGCTAATAAATAAATTGAACCATTATATTCAATATCATAATAAGGGATTGGACTTGGAGGAAAAATTGCGAATGGTGTAAAAATAGCATCATCAAACAATGTCCAATTTAAACCATCATATGAAATACCATTATTATGATCATTACCGGTTGCGATCCAATAGGTGCCATTCCAAGTGATACTATGTATAATATTAATAACAGTATTATTGGATTCAGACCAATCAATACCATTAAAAGAATAAGCAATATTTTTATAACCTTCATTAGATTGTCCTCCAATTAACCACATAGATCCATTCCATTCAACACAATTTATAGAATTAAATATAGGGTTTGCACTATTACTGGAAGACCATTCAATACCATCAATAGAATATGCAGCATTATTATAACCACTCCCACCAGCGACAAACATTTGCCCATTCCAAGAAACACATAGTCCTCCATTAGTAAATCCGGCCACAAAATCTGCTTTATTCCAATATATTCCATCATATGAATATGCAATTGTGTTTGGATCTGTTCCTACTGCTGTGTTTGGATTTGTTCCTACTGCAACCCATACAGAACCACCATAAACTACATCATAACCTATAACAATCAATGATTTAGAACCAGTAACACCTGACCAACTAATACCATCGTGTGAATATGCTATACTATATCTTGAGTCATTACCAACAGCGATCCACATCGAACCATTCCAGAACACACCATAACCAGAGTTATTAAACACGTTTAGACCTAAACTATTCCAATTTTTGCCATCATCAGAGAAAGCAACAGATCCAGTAAAACCAGATCCAACAGCAACCCACCTATTTTGTATATGTTGACCAAAAGAAAATTCTTGATTAGAAGATTTAGAGAAACCATTAAGGTCAGAAACAATATCAGAATCTTTAATGAATACATCATTATAAAAATTAAATTGTTGTAGTTGTTTAACAGCATCATTATCCATATTTATCATATATGTATTTCGATCAATAGTTCCAGCAGCACCTGTTGAACCAGTTACACCATTATAACCAGAGGATCCAGTTGGTCCGATTTCTCCACCGGAACCTTGACTTTGAGATGTTAAATTACTCCATAAATATTTTTTTAATGGTACTTTATTATAAATATTTACTTTATTTAATTGAGACATATTGTATTGTATATATATATACAATTACAAAATAAATGATTGTGATTTCGAAATTATTAACTTTTATTTCATTTAGATTGTCATCGTAAATAATATAAATAAAACAAATAAATAGATGTTTTTAGTATATATTTATTATTTGTGTTATAAAAAAATGTATTAATTGTTAATAATATAATAAAATTTATTGTCTTTTAACTTCTTTTTTTAATTTAAGATCTTTTTTTTCTTTTTCATCAGAACGTTTCTCTTCTTTTTTAATATCTTTTTTCTGTCTTGATAAATATTCATTATATAGTTTGATATCATTCGCAACAAGTTGTGGTAACATCTTATTTTGTTCTACTTTATTAACAAATTCATATTTCTGTTTTTTATCTAATATTTTAGAGGAACCAACAATTTTACAACAAACTTCTTGATCTATTAAACCATATGTTACATCTTTTTCTAAATATTGCATCGATTCGATTTTTCCATATTCGGTTCCATCTTCTGATAATACAATTGAACCTACTGATAAAACACCATCCAACACTCTCAATCCTGCTAGAATTGGTTTAGAAGCTCTAAATATACTATCTTTAATAGTTTCAGCTCTAAAATATGATGTTGAACAATGTTTATTAATAAATTGTTCTCTACATTTATTAAGATATTTTTCATATTCAGATGCAAGTTGATAAATTGTTCCACCAAAAATACAAGTTATATTTGACATCTTTATTATATCAATTCTACTATCATCAAGATATTGTTTCATTAATTGTTCAAGAGACATTTCTTCAGTCATATCTGGAACACAAAATAATATACAATTATATCGTAAATCATATCCTGTTTGATCTAATTTTGAACTATTATCAAGAGCAAATATATCTTTTTTTGATATGGTTCCAATTGAATAATTCAAAATCGGTATCGTAAAAGGTAGAGCCTTTTCTGATTCTTTCGAATGTGCTGATGCTAATTCTTCATCTTCTTTATTTACTAATCTATTCGAAAAATAATTATGAACACCATCTATCATAGAATCTGATGGAATTACAATATGAACTCCTCTAACATCTAATAACTGTGATTTTTTTTCTATATGTTCTTCAACCATAGATTTATCAATTATTGGTTCCAATATATTTGTTCCATCACAAGTCTCAAATTTGGTTCCTATATCTATTAAATCATATAATTTCGGATCTATTTGAACCATAAAACAGTTTGATTCTTCTATACGATCACATCTATTATAATGTCCTTCTCTAACATCTCCAATAACTTTAGAAATAGTTTTAATTGGGAAAATAGATTTACCAATCTTCATAGCATCTGTTTTTAAAAAAGTTCCATTATTCATAATACCTATTAATATTTTACCAGAATGAGAACAAATTCTTTTATCAATAATATATCCGATCGATTCTTTTTGTTCATCTATTTTCAGTTTCATATTAGACATATATAATAATAAATCAGGAATACCATCTCCACACGTTGAAGAAATTGGACACATCGCTAAACATTGTCTATCCTTTTTTGAATAATATGGTTGAGCATACATCTCGATTTCTGATATCTGTTTAACTATTGTATCATAATAATTATCTAAATGTTTTATTACTTCCTTATTCTGACTCTTTAATATATTTTTTATATTATTATTCCCTTTACCAGAAACTTTATAACCATAAATTTTATCCATCTTTGTTAGCACTAATATGGTTTTATCATAATCTCTATTTGTTTTCACATTCGCTTTTAAAAATTCTAATGTATCCGCATCTACACCTTTAATAATATCTATTAAAACAAGTGTAATATGACTGATTTTTGAGGCTATATTTCGAATATTATGAAATTGTTCGTGTCCTGGACTATCTAATAAAATTAGACTCATATCAAATTTACTTTTTAAGTTTTCTGGGATGTATTTCATTAGGTTTTCTTTTGTTAGAGAAATAGCAGATATTTGTTGGGTAATTCCACTCGCCTCATTCGCCGTTAAACTATCACTTCTATGATCATCTTTCTTCCCAAGATTTTGTATAAATGACGTTTTCCCCACATCACTATGCCCTAAAACAGTAATAATAACTTTACGTTCTACAACTGATGGTTGTATAACTGGACATATTTCAATTGGTTCTACTGAGATTTCAACTTTCTGGAGTTGTGGTTGTTCGAGAGCTTTTTTGAGCATTTGAGCGTTTTTCGATTTCTTTACGTAAGCCATAATATATATATACCATTTTCTCCTATTTTGTTATATATATTGTAAAAATATCAATTTTTTTATATGGGCTCTCTATCATAAGTAATTATGTGTGATGTTAAAAATCACATATAATTACTTATGATAGGTCGCCATATAAATCGATATAAAAGATTATTAATTTTTATAGTAATAATGATAAAAAGATTTTATTCGTTAAAACCAATAGTTAATAAACTCGCAAACAATTATAGTCCATTACCAGTCAATATAGTCAAAGGTAAAGATATTTATTTATTGGATGATAATGGTAATGTTTATATAGATCTATTAGCCGGTTATAGTGCTGTTAATCAGGGTCATTGTCATCCAAAAATAATCAATACATTGATAAATCAATCAAAAAAGTTAACATTAACTAGTCGTGTTGTGAATGCTGATAAATTGTATGAATGGTCTGAATATATTACAAATAAATTTGAGTATGATAAAGTTCTAGCTATGAATTCAGGTGCCGAAGCTGTTGAAACAGCTATTAAATTATCCAGAAAATACGGTCGTGAAGTCCTTAATTTATCAAAACCATATATTGTTTGTTTGACAGGTAATTTTCATGGTCGAACATATGGATCTTTGTCTCTAAGTGATTATCCATCATATAAAAAAAATTTCGGTCCATTTATTAATAATATTATTTATGTTGAAATGAATCATGCTCCATCATTAAGGTCTGCATTTGAAAAATGTGGATCAAATATATCTGCTATATTATATGAACCAGTACAAGGTGAAGGAGGTGTTATGCCAATGAATATGGAATTTGTTGAGGCTATGGAAGAAATAAAAAAAAATCATCCTAAAGTTTTGTTTATGGCTGATGAAATACAATGTGGATTAGGTCGTTGTGGATCTATGACTGCAAGTAAAAAAATATTTAATAATCTAAAACCAGATGTATTGATATTAGGAAAGGCATTGTCTGGAGGAATTATGCCAATGAGTTGTATTTTAACAGAAGAAAAAATAATGGATGTATTTACAGCTGGAACACATGGTTCAACATTTGGTGGCAATCCATTAGCTTGTGCTGTTTCGATTGAAGCCTTAAAAGTTATTGAAAATGAGTGTATTCCAAATGTTTTAAATATTGAAAAAACATTAAATCAATCATTGATGAACTTATCTAATAAACATATTGTTGATATTAGAGGCATTGGTCTATTTAGAGGTATTCAATTTGAGAATAATTATGATTTAGAAAGTTTGAGATTAAGAATGTTAAAAAATGGATATATAACTTGTACGAGCAGAAATAATACTTTAAGAATAACACCTCCTCTAACAATTAATTCATGTAGTATTAGTAAAGCAATAAAAAAAATAGACGAATTAATTTAATTTGATTTATAAAGTTTGAGTTTCACAACAACCATCATATAAATCAGTTTTCGACCACTTTACTCTAATATCGTGTTTATAATATCCATTGTGATTATTCCAAGCTGTTATTGTTAAATCACCTTTGTCTGTTATAACAACAACAGTCGCAGAACCTTCATAATCACCACTATATTGTTTTTCTTCACGACCCCAAGCCCATCTAATTTTATTTATTGTTGCACCAATAAAAGAGTTATGATTAGGAGTGATCTTGATACCAAATTGTTCACAACACCATTGAGTATTAGTTATACCTATAATTACATTATCGTCATTATCTAATTTGATGAGATATTGATCAACATCATCTTCAATTAATTGTAATTCAATAGACACGATTTTAGACATCTTATATATAATATTATTTTAAATTATATATATGTTATCGTATAAATAAATCAATTTTTTAATATAGTACTCTATTAAATTAGTTATCAAAATAATTAATTTCGAGTTCGAAACCATCTTTGAGTGTTAGAATGGCTCTACTATTATAATCATTAATAAAATATGAATCCGGATATTTGTTTGCGACTTCAAGAAATTTTGTTAAAAACCACATAAATACTGCCTTTTTATGGTTGATTTTTTCATTATCCGGAGCATTTGCATCATTATTTAAACCATATAACCAATTATTATTACTATGATCTGGTATTCCAACTTTATGTCCGTCAGCAAGATATTTATTTAATACTTTATTTATATTATTCGCAACAATACTACCTAATTGACCGTTCATTTCATCTGGTAGATACCAATCATCTTTAAAATAAGAAAAATTATAACTCATTGATAGTTCTTCTAATATTTTTTCTTTGTGTTTGATTCCATTAACTGTTTCAATTTCATTGATTTCAATAACTTTAACATCATAACCCATCTATATATATATATATTAATTTTATAATAGATCTATATAATATAAAAATATCAATTTTTTAATATGGCGGCCTATCCTAAGTAATTATATATGATGTTAAACATCACATATAATTACTTAGGATAGGCCACCATATTAAAAAATTAATTTAGTTAGTTTTGATCTGATGATACCATCACATTATTTATGTTAATAGATGTAAAACATCTATTAACATAAATAATGTGATGGTATCATCAAGATAAAACTAACCTTAATCAATTTTTTAATATGATAATATATAAATCATATATTAGTTTAAATAAAGAACATATTGTATAAATAAATATATATAGATGAATATTTTAATATATGGTTCAAAAGGATGGATTGGGAATCAGTTTATCCAATTAATGGATAAACATAATATTCCATATGTTTGTGGAATTGCTCGTACTGATAATGATGTTGATGTTTTAAAAGAATTGGATAATATAAAACCATCAAATGTGATTTCATTTATTGGTCGAACACATGGAACAATTAATAATAAAAATTATTCACCCTTCAGGGTCGAGTGCTCACCCCCTAAAGGGGGGAGCCCTTCAACAATAGATTATTTAGAACAAGATGGGAAATTAGTGGAAAATGTGAGAGATAATTTATTTGGTCCATTAATATTAGCAGAATTATGTAAAAGAAAAAATATCCATTATACATATTTGGGAACAGGATGTATATTTAAATATGATGAAGAACATCCATTTGGTAAAGAAGAGAATGGTTTTTTAGAAGAGGAACTACCGAATTTCACAGGTTCATCATATTCAATAGTGAAAGGATATACAGATAGAATAATGCATTTATATGAGAATGTATTAAATTTAAGAATAAGGATGCCGATAGTGGGTGATCCTAATCCGAGAAATTTCATAACAAAAATAACAACATATGAAAAAATTTGTTCAATCCCGAACTCGATGTCAGTATTACCAGAATTATTACCATATGTATTAAAAATGATGGAAAATAAACAGGTTGGAACAATAAATCTAACAAATCCTGGTTTAATCAGTCATAATGAAATATTAGAGATGTATAGAGAAATTGTTGATGGTAATTTCAAATGGAATAATTTTAGTCAAGAAGAACAACGATTAATTATTGAATCAGATAGATCAAATAATTATTTAGATACAACAAAATTAGAAGAATTATTTCCCCAAATATTGAATATTAAAGACGCAGTAAGAAAGTGTTTATATGAATATAAGAATCATATGGATAAGAATGTAAATTTATTAATTACAGGTGGATGTGGTTTTATTGGGAGTAATTTTATTAATTATTATTTTAGTAAAACAAAGATCAATAAGTTGGTAAATTATGATGCAATGTATTATAGTGCAAATGAATTAAATATAAATGAAAATATCAGAACTAATAAAAAATATATATTAGTCAAAGGGAATTTATGTGATGCAAAATTATTGGAAACAACAATAAAACAATATAATATAACACATATAATTCATTTTGCGGCTCAATCACATGTCCAAAAATCATTTGTAGATGCAATAGATTTCACATATGATAATGTTATGGGAACTCATACCTTATTAGAAGTATGTAGAAAATATGGTAATATAAAAAAAATCATTCATGTATCAACAGATGAGGTATATGGTTCCAGTTTAACAACAGAAGATGAACTCCATAAAACCGAAAAATCAATATTATGTCCAACAAATCCATATAGTGCATCAAAAAGTGCTGCTGAAATGTATGTTCAATCATATATTCACTCTTTTAAAATGCCCATCATTATTACTCGTGGTAATAATGTTTATGGACCTAACCAATATCCTGAAAAATTAATACCTCTATTTATTAAACTTTTAAAAGAAGGAAAAAAAGTGACTATACAAGGAGATGGTTCCACTATTAGAGGATTCTTACATGCTTTAGACACCGCCCGTGCTTTTGAATGTATTTTAGAAAATGGTGTAATTGGTGAAATATATAATATAGGATGTGATGAAACAGTTAATGATATAAAAATGGAATATTCAGTTATGGAAATTGCCAAATTATTGATCAAAATGATTAAAAATACCGATAATTATGATGAATGGATTAACTATATTGAAGATAGACCATTCAATGATACCAGATATTATATTAGTAATCAAAAATTAAAAGATTTAGGATGGAATATCACAGTTGATCTATTGACTGGAATACAATCTCTAATATGAAATTAATGAAATTAATAAAATTTATTAATTTTTTTTGGTATCCATTTATATATACAAAATAATTTATATATAAATGTTTTTAATACCATTATTGATTACTAAATTTTTATCAAAGAATTATATAGATAATATACATATAAACCATTAATAACATATTTATTTTTTGTACAATCAATTATATATGCTCTATTTGGTATCCAATATTTATTATAACAATATACTATAAATTTTCCTATTTTATTGATTATTTTTATAGAATATTTTATAATTGGTAATAACATATTATTCAAATATATATTTTTTTATTGGTATGAATATTTTATAACACACGTTTTACACAATGGAAATTTTGGTTTGTCTGGTTTTATTTCTGTTCTGTTTTTACATTGAGCACCTGTGCATATTACTTGTTCTGGTTCTAAAATATTATCTTTATTATCAATCAATGGTTCTTTAATTGGTTCTGTTTTTTTTGTAAAAAAAGATGTAAAAAATTTATATAATGTAGACATACTATTATAATAATATATATATACATATTTTTATATCTATTACATAAAGTAAATTTAATTTAATTATTTAATTAAACAATTATTCCGATATATTTATGGTCCGATAAATCATCTTCTTCATTATCAATAAAAGTTATAATATAATCAATATTATTAAGAATAATATGGTCTAATTTAGTATAAACAATTTTATTATTTTTAATACATTTGCGTGTATTACCATCAATTTCTGGAATAATTATATTTTTATTAAAATACATATCTTTTTTCAATTGATAATTTTTGGAATTAAAATCACCAATAATAATATAATTATCATCTTTAACAGTATTAATAATAGTTTTAAATAATGTTTTACGACTATCATCTGGAATATATATATTTTGTTGTATAATTGGAACATGCACATTCACAACTGTTATACCATTATTAAATTTAATAATAAGTGCACCTTTAGATTGATTATCAAGATCAAAAGATGATTTAATAATAGGAAACAATTTAATAGGATAAATCGTAACAAGATGTTCACTTGAATCGATATATGGATTAACAATATCAGGGTTTTTAATAGATGGTAGCCTCCGATATTTATGAAATTCAATATTATAGTTATTTTTATTATTGAGTAATAATTGTAATAAATCGAATGGAACCTCTTGTAAAGATATGATTGTTGAACCATCTATCATTAACATTATTTTTTTATATATTAGTTCAATACGATTTTTTTCGATGGGATATTTTTGGATAACAGGACTATTATCAACATAATTTAATTCATGTACTATATGAAGAACATTCCAACTAATTATTCTCAATGACATATTTATAATATAATATGATACAAATATTATATTATATAGACTAATAATATCAATATTTTATAAGTTAATAATAAATAAAATAAAATAAGGTTTATGTCGATAGTTTAGAACAAATCAATCTCTAATTTCTTATATTTTTCAAAACATCTCTCAGAATAGAAAGTTTAGTAAAAATATCTTTACAAGTGCATTGTCCTCTTGTTTCGAATTTACAGTATTCTTTACATTCTTCATACTTATTGTAATCAATGGTTCCGATATAGCTGTGTAATTCATTTTCTAATTTGTGAAATTCTTTTTTTCTCTCAGCTTTTCTTACTTGTCTCTCAAGATATTTTTGATTTCTTGGTGGTATTTTGATCCAATCATTGGATGGGGTCATGTCATAACAGGATTCATCTTCTTCAATAATGATAGCTTCTCTAAAGGACATATATGATCTAATTTATATATATTTATTACTCAGAGAGTTAAAATATCAATTTTTTAATATGGTGGCCTATCCTAAATAATTTAGTTAGTTTTGATCTGATGATACCATCATATTGATGGTATCATCAAGATAAAACTAACCGGATTACCATCAGATATATATAATATAATATTTAATGCATTAATTGATGTATAACATCGATTAATGCATTAAATATTATATTATATATATATAATAGGATGGTTGAATAATCAATTATTTAATATGGTATTACATCATATATAATAAGATTATCAATATATTATAATATATGATAAAAAATATGGTTCAGTCAATAAATAAAATAAAACAATATATAATATATTACTATTCGGAAATGAGTATGAAATTAATTGATGGAGCTATTAAAAAAATGTTGTTCAAAGTATTCATAAGAAATATAAAAAATAATTATGATATTTTTACATATATTAAAAAGTTTGATATTATAAAAAATAAATTATTACCATTAGATGATAATGAGATTGATAATATGTTTGAAGACTTATCAAAATATATACAAAATAAAACAGTAATAAGTAAAATAAATAAATTATTAAATAAATATTATAAATGGTTATATTATGGATCATCACAAAAAGAGTATGAAAAAATAGCACATAAGATTGATTCAAAGAAGTTTTTATCTTGTTTTATGATATATTATTTTCCTCGATATTTATTAAATACAGATTATTCATTATCTGAAAACATAATTGATAAACATTTAATAGATATATCATTTGATTTAATTAAATCGATAGAAATTGTAGAAGTAAAACCAAATATATTTGTTAAATCATTAAATAAATATATAAATTGTCTTAACGAGTTTTTGATTAATGACCGTGTTATAAAAATCAGAGAACTTGTTGAGAAATGGACTGATTTAGAGAAAACAATTAAACAGGTTAATAATAATGATAGATATGAGGATAAAAATGAAATCATAAACGTGTTGAAAAATGAACAACATAAAACAATTAAATACATAAAAATAATTGATATTAACTTTAATATAGATCAATTGAATGAATTTTTTAAATTAAATGAATTAATAGAAGCAACAATGATCAAATGTTATTTTGATAATTTAGAAAATGATATTATTGAATGTAAATATGTTAAATTGAAAGAGATATTGACAGATATTAAAAATAATTTGATATTGTTATATAAAAAAAATGAGACCGAATTAGATGAATATTTTGATATTGATTTTATTATACAACAATTAGAGCATGGAGTATTCAAATTTGAGGATTATATTGGTTTAGTAGATTATTGTATAAATATGATTGTAAAATTACAAGCTCCATTTAGAAATAATACTACATTAAATACTTGGACAAATATAAAAAACAAATCAAATAAACAGATGGAATCAATAGAGTGGACTCTTGAAAATGCTAAACAATTATATAGTTCTATTTATGCTAAAACAGCTTGTTCTTCTATTAAACTCATACTTGATGATATAATAGACATAAAAAATGATATAATTAATTTTATAATAAGATATGAAACATCTTAAAAATATCGACCACTCAATATATATATTATTTTTATTATATATAAACGTATAATGGATCCTATACCAAATAAATTTATTAATAGATACAATATTACAGAACAATCATATAAAAGAGCGGAAGAACTCGGATTTGAATTATCATTGTCTGATAAACCTAGATATAAATTATGTGTTTATGATCCATTACAAAACACAACTATTTATATTGGTGGATATGGAACACTTGCATATTATGATTATTTAACATTAGAAAACAAAAATTATTATAAAAAAGGATATGCTGAATTGAGACGACAACAATATAAATTAAATAAAATAAAAATTAATCATTATAATAATTTACGTTATTTATATAATAAATCAATTAATAATTATAAAACATTTCTAATTGACTACATATTATGGGGAATTTATGATGTTCCATATTATGAAAAAGAATTAAATAAATCTCAGCTTAATATATTTGATATACCTTCTTCAACACTTGTACTTAAAAACAAAAAAACATTTTATATTTAATTAAGTAAATCGATTGTATTCACATACATCACACAATCGTTTAATAATATTTGTATTTTCAAATGTACACATATTACATTTCCAGATATTTACATCATTTTGGTTATTTAAATCCGACAATAAATATCGATGAAATTTAATATATTTATTTAGTAATACTATTTTTTCGTGTAATATCATCACGTTTTTCTTCTCTAAATTATTTTTCTTTCGTATTAAAAATGATAATATATCGTCATTTTGTAACATATCATTCATGTTAATACAATAACATATTATTAACCATACTATTATATCATCTTTTATTATTAATTTTAAGTAATTATATACTGGTTTTATTGTATTAACATCACAATCCGATCTACAATAATTTATAAATTTTTTTATTACATCTACAATATTATTATTATTGATATTAATTTTTAAATCATCAAAATTAATAATATGAAGTATTTTTTGAAATGATGGTAATATGATCTGATACAATCTATTTAAACCAATAACATTTTTTGTATTATTTATTGGTTCTGATATTAGACAGATATTAATAGGATCAATATGTTTATGATTAATTTCATCAATTAAAAAATCAACTGTAAACATTTTAATGTGTTCTTGAATAATCAGATTGAAATCATTATATGAATAATTTTCTATGTCGAAATGTTTAGTGAATGTTGATAGTTCTGTAAATCTCGAAACATTTCTATATTCTGTTGAATTGTGACCATATTGTAAAATCATCCAATGGACCAATCGTTGTTTTAATTTATCATCTATTGTATTGATATAATTATTTTGTAAATATTTAAAAGTTAGTTCAACTATACCTAAACTTCCTTTTATACACGCTTCTAAATAATTGCGCAATGTATTATCTATCGATGGTTTATATCTATTGCCAAGAAATATATACGATATTAAATTATATTCGGCATTTGTCATAAATTTGTTTTTTAATAACATATTAACACCTATATCTGTCAAATCGCTACTTCTTACATTGTCCAAATAATGTTTTATTATATATGCTTTGTATTTATTAGAATCATAATGTGATGGTATTAAAGCTTCCATACATTTTATTGAATTATCCAACTCTATTGGATCAAATGCATATTCCCATATTGGCATGAATAGATCATTATATGTTGATAAAAATTGTCCAATTGATAAGTATGATGTCATAATGTATATATATGTTATTGATGATATGCATATGTATCAATATAAAAATCAATTTTTTTGAGTATATATATATATTTAAATATATATTTATTAATTTATATTATGAATGGATATACAAATGTTTTCAATAGATCTATTGAACAATATGAAAAAAATACAGACAAGCAATCATTATTTACATCATTTCGTAAACAATATGTAATTTATGGTTTTATTGAGAACGGTGATAGGGAACCAGATGTTGAAGCAATTAATATTGCTAAATCTATCAATTTAGTATTATATAATGAATATCTTAAAGCATTGGAAAATCGTAAAATATTGGGATATGATGGAAGCACATCTAAATATGCAATGTATAATAATTTAGATAGTCGTCATATTATGATGTCAGTATTATTATTTACATATTTACCAGAAGATGTAAAAACCATAGTAGAGATTGGAGGTGGATATGGAAATTGGTTTTATTTAAATAGAAATCAATCGTTTAATAAATGGATAACAATTGATTTACCTCATGTTGGAGAATTACAAAAATGGTACTTAACTGGAACAGAAATTGAAACAGATCGTTGGACAACTATATCTGCAAATAATTATATGGAAACATTTTCTCAAGATCAAAATAACAAAAAAATTGATCTATTAATTGGAACTCATAGTCTCAGTGAATTCTCATTAGAAATATTTAATGACTATTATAAAAATATTATATGTAATACAAAATATTTTTTATATTGTCATCATAATATGTTCCCAACATTAGAATTAATTACAGAAAAAAATAATATTATTAAAAAAGATTTTATGTTATTGAAATCTGTTACAAACGAATATGGTAGATGCACAAATTGTTTATATATTAATAAAAAAAATATATAGATGTAAATATGTTGTGATAATAAATGAAGCGCATAAACACATTATCTCAATACAGTTTATTAAATTATAGACATTCATTTACCGTATTATATATTATCTCTTTCAGAGATAATATATAATTTAAAAACTGTTTGAAGTGCTCCCCCCTTTAGGGGGTGAGCACTCGACCCTTCAGGGTGAAGTGCTCCCCCTTTAGGGGGTGAGCACTCGACCCTTCAGGGTGAAGTGCTCCCCCTTTAGGGGGTGAGCACTCGACCCTTCAGGGTGAAATTTCATAGATAAATATCTATATTTGTATATGATATTTTTAATATATCTATTTGATTTTTTTTATGTATTTAATACACCTCTTTACTTTATTAATCAAGTATTTAGTATCATCTGAATGAAACCATTCATACCTATTGTATTTATAATTATATGTATATAATTTTGTATTGTTTAATATCTCTAATTTATGTTCTAAATAATCATTAATAATACATAATAGATGTATATTTATTGTATTTTTATTGTCTTCTAAATATTTTATATCTGCATTTTCACATATTTTTTTATAATAAATATGCGTGTAATAATAATTATCAAATGATATTTCGTCTATTTTATTTTGATATATTTTTTTTATATAATAATCTGATGGAAAGGTGTATATTGCCATATATATATATATTTTATTATATATAATAAAATAATAGTATATATTAAACAAATGTCAATTTTTTAGAATTCATGATATGGTAATAGATCAGGTAGTTCACAATTTGAGTAATATCTTTTTGTTTTAAATTTAGTTGGTTCAATATTTTTGAGAAAACAATTCAAAGCAATTATAAATTCTTTAATATATAGCTTACCATAATCAGTAGTTGAAATATAGATATCAGAATAACCTTTCCAATCATATAAATCATATATAATATTTTTGTATTGAACGGAAACACAAAATGACTGTTTAAATTTATCACAATTCTCAAATATATTAGGTCCACATAAGGTAACAAATTTAGCTATAGTTTCTTCAAATGGAACTCGTTTGCCATATTCGAGGATTTCAATCGGTAAATCAATAAATTTTTTATTTGTGTATTTAAATGATTCCTCATCTACTAAATATGTCACAAAACACATATTATTATTAGTACTAACAATATTTATGTTTTTAGGGATTACATCATACACTGTATCGGGTAATATTATTATATCCATATATATGTATGATTATATATAAAAATATATCAATAAATAAATATATCAATATTTTTATATATATATAAATGAACATACATATATGTATGATTACATTGTTATCATTATTGGTGGTATTTTTTAATAAATCAAATAATAGACTCATTATTGGACAAAAATCAGAGTCTAATGTTTGAAATATTTGAAATAGTATTATTAACTATATTAATAATCATGTTATGTATAGAAGAAAAATATGTGGTAATGTCAGTATTTATGATGTGTTTAATATATAATAAATCTTTTACGGACAAAGTATGTATATAGATTATAGTACATTATATATTTCCAAAACAATACAAAACAAACATATACATAATATTGTGATAACTAGTTTCATACAAATATTTTCAATATGATTTTGACTGTTTAATGAAAATCCTCCGATTTTATACTGAATAAAAATGAATTGAAGTGAAAATAATATGTGTTTATATGAAATTAATCTAATAGGAAGAGCACCAATAATAAGAAATATAATGATTATATCAAGTGAACATATGATGTATTTTTTAATAAAATTATATTTTTGTTGATTATTCAATGTTTCATTTAAAAGGAACCAATATGTGGTTGCACAACACGACATTTTTAAAAATGTTTCAATAATAGGAAATGTTTCATTAAATAAATCATTATGATCTACATTAGACATAAATATATTATAATAAATTATTATAAATGGTACCATAAGAAATAATAAATAATTACCAACAATACAAGTAATATCGTTCTTAATATTATTTATATTTGTTTTAAGAGGATTACCCTCTATAGTGTTTTGTGTTTTAAAAAAACGAAATATGATAATACCTAATAATAAAAGTGTGATTGAGTATAAATAATAATTTTTAAAAAATAATTCTGTTAAAAAAATAAATATACTGCCATAATGTAGGTATTCAATTATAACATTATGTGTAATCAGATTGATAATATAAAATACTTCAATAATATGCATAATATATATATATATATATATATTGTTATTGAGATGTTAATAAATAATAAAAAGATCAATTTTTTCTATGGTGATCTATTCCAAATAATAATTTAGAGGATCAATAAAACAAACTTTTAATAACCTTGATCAATAATTAATAATATAATTGCTACCATATAAAATTTTATTTATTAGATAAATGTAGTATGAATATAACGAGTCCAATATATATAAAAAAGAATGCGTCTCAAAATATGAAAAAGGAAATTGAGTTAGAAGATGACAATGAAAAAGAATATTCAATAATAAATAATTGTAATTTGTCAACGAGTCCTCCACAAGTAGATTTTTTACAGACGCATATAAAATCAATATATCCAACTCCAAGACAAACATGGACTAAAGATAGTATGATTAATCAATGTATGATATGTTCGATAGTATTTACATCATTTAATAGGAAACACCATTGTAGAGCGTGTGGTGGGATAGTATGTCATACCTGTAGTACAAATAAAATAAATATACCGGATGAGATAATAAAAAAACCAGATATATCAGATGATATATACACTAAAATTTCAATATCAATAAATAATATAATAAAACCAATAAAAAAAAATAGGGAACGTGTATGTGATGTGTGTTATATAAAAGTTCAGAATTTATCAGATGCATTTATAAATATAAAAATATCTGAATATTTGGATGTGAATGATTTACATATAATATATAATGTGTCAAAAAAGTGGAGAAATGCTTCGATCCATATGTTATCAAAATTTCGAACAATACAATACCAGACGATGGATTATATATATAACAAATGGGAATTAAATATGTTATATAATATACAACTACCATTAATGAAACATTCAACATGGTTAATGTCATTAATTAAATGTACAATACAGTATTATTATGATAACATAAGTAACAACGATGTACTATTAAAATTGGTTAATGATTTAAAAAGAACAGAAATACCAACTGATGTAAAAATTCCATGCACAAGATTGATGTGTGATAGGAAATGTAAATTACCATTAGATATATCAGATATATGTGACATATTGAAATATATTGCATTATTAAATCTAAAGAATAACATATTTTGGAACTCAAATGAACTTCAACTATTGGTCCTCACTATAATCGATAAAATCACAAGAGATTGTGAATTAGAGCAACAAAATATAGTAGTATTAAGTTTAGTGATGAGATTGTTATTATCGTCAATAAATAATATAAATGAAAAGAATATACCATTTTTGAACACATTTTTATTGAAACTAACAAAAAATAATCTGAAAATATTAATATTGTTAGGATTTGAATCAAATTACACTAATAAAATACAAAATAATTATCAGATTCCAACATCATTTTTTGGTTCATATTTTAGTTTCAAAAATAATGTTGAAGAATGTAAAGAAGTAATTGGAATAAAAAATTTTAATAAAGTAATTAATGATTATATAGCAACAAATATTGATCCAAAATATAGAGAACTATTAAGTAGAACGATTAATACTCTGTCTAATATACAAAAAAAATGTGTTTTACCTATATTTTATCCTTTTGATCCTGATTATATCATAGTTAAAATTAATAAAATTACTGAATATACAAGTGCATCTAAACCACTACTTATCGAAGCCATTATTGAATCTATCAATAAACGGTCTGAGGGCGAGCGACCACCACTCCAAAAAGTTGAAAGAAGGAAATTATCATTTACTCCATCAGAAAGCGACATACCAAATGAAACGAAAAATGTTAAATTTATTATTAAAAATGATTCTAATATTCGAAAAGAACATATTGTATCATCATTAATCGATATATTACATAATAAATTGATAGATCAATCTAAAAGAAAGAGATTAGATAGTTTTGAAAAAATACCAACATATAAAATCATAATGATAGACAAAACAATTGGTATTATAGAATTTGTTGAAAATAGTACCACGCTTGGATATCTAAGATCAAAAAATATATCAATATTGAATCACGTATTGGAACATAATCGTAAATTACAAGTTGATGTCCTTAGAAATCGATATGCTAAAAGTTTAGCAATATCAAGTTGTATATCATATATACTTGGCTTTGGAGACAGACATTTGGATAATATTATGATTAATAAAGATGGTTTAATATTTCATATTGATTATGGATATATTACTGAAAATCCAGTTACTAATATATTTAAAACACCAATTATTCGGATAACAGTTGAAATGATAGAGTGTTTAGGGGGTGAAAATAGTATTGACTATGATATTTTTAAAAATTTTGTCATTGATGTTTTTAATATAATACGTTTATATACCAATATTATTATTAATAATTATTATGTTCTTGGTTATGAAAAAATAGTTGATTGGCCAGATTTTAAAAATAAAATAATAGACCGATTTATGGTCGGTATGAGTTGTAAAGAAGTTACTATTTCATTAACTAATGAAATTAAAAACAGTTATAATAGTTATGGAGGATTTTCAGTTGATTTGTTTCATTCAATCGGCTCATTTAAAAATATGTTTTCTTAGAATCAATTTTTATTTTTTATTTTTTCTTTTTTTATTAGAGCATTAACAAGATTTTTACGATAACCACCTTTAACTATAGTATTCTTTTTTGTGGGTTTTATTTTAACTTTGTCTGGAAATAATTGAATATTTTCGGCGCGTATTTTATTTAGTTGTTCTAAACAGTATGAAAACATTTTTTTGAAATTTTCAAGAAAAGTATTATTCAGAGATATATCTCTATACATTGAAAATTCATTTTTAAAGTGTTCCGCACAAGTGGTAAATCTTGTTATATTTTTATCATCATATAATAAACCCAATAAATAGAAATAAATACTTATACTTCTATAGTTAACTGTATCACCTGTTTTTTTACGAATTAAATCACAGTACTCATCCATATTATGGATATGAGTTTTTCTTTTTGTATTTTTATTCATTTTTGTATTTTTATTCATTTTTGTATTTTTATTCATTTTTGTATTTTTATTCATTTTTGTTTTTTTCATTTTTGTTCTCATTATTGTATTATGATGTAAACGAATTGATCTCATATTTTCCCTTAGTGTAAATGCATCTCTTTTCAATTCATTATGCATAGTAAGTGTTGAATACTTGTAATAAAAATTATATAATTTAAAACATTCATACAGCATTGGTATATCATCTTTTTCCCGAAGAAATACATTATTTTCTTTCAAATATATATAATAAAAAACAAAATCATTTAACGCACCAAAATATAATTCGCACGTATATGATATTTCTGACATCATAGTATTATTACGTCTATGTGGAACAATATCAATACAATCCAAAAAATCTTTTACAATATCAAATATTTTAGTTGCATAATTTTCATCGATATATTTAATTTCATCAGCTGTTGCATTTAATTCAACATATTGCAGTAAAAACATACTCAACCTATTTATAAGAAATATAAGTCTCATACTTAAAAATATTGAACGTGTTAAATGATCCATCTGATTTTGTGTCAATAAAAATATTTTCAAATAAACTTCATTATATTTTGTCATATTTTCCGTGCTATTTGTTTCATTATAAAACATGTTCAATAACCTCATAATATTTACTATGTTAAAATGTTGTTCGTTATAATACCATTCAAAAATAGGTTCCATACGTGGAAAATTTTTCAGGTTATTAAATGGAACAGTGTTACTACTTGAAAACTCACTTTCTTGTTTTGATATAAGATAAAACTTAATAACAAATCTTTCTTCAAAAGTATAAAATTTTGTTAAAGTATCACAAGAATCATAGTCTTTAGGCTGTCTATACAAATCTGGGGGATATTTCCCCCGAGGATTACTATTATTTTTCACCATTTTAAATATCTCTGACCTTGGCAATGGCAATGGATATGTATTTTTATTCTTTAAATATAATTCCATCTGTTTTATTGATAATGGTGAACATCCAAAAGTGAGTCTTATGTTTTCTTTAATTATATCTTTTTTCGTCCATTTTGGTGTATCAAGATTTGATGTGTATATTTCAGTAACAAAACTTAAATGGTAGGCTCTAAAATCATCATATGTATTAAACCCCCTGGTTCTATCAAAAACCCTGGCTTTTTCTTCTGGGGGCCTCTCTAACTCATCACGTCTATTAGGTTTATTGTCACTATTATATTCCCAAATCATATTATTGTGTGATTTATCGTTGATATTATTTAATTGTGAAAAATATCAATTTTTATATATAGGCTCTATATAATATAGATTAATTGCATCAATATAATAATTCAATATTTATTATCTATAATATTATCAAAATGTCTATAATTTAAGAAACTGTTTGTTGAAAACTACTTATACAATAATAATATAATGCAATAAATCGTTCAATCTTATTTTTTGTTTAATAATTGCTTTCAATAATTCCATATTATAATAAATATAAATGATATAAAATTATATCATAATTATAAAATAAATATGATTAAACATTTCAGATCTATTAAAAATTATTCTACATCATTAATTACTTATAAAAAACCAAAAATTAATACAGTTGTTTTTGATTTATATGAAACGATAATTTTTCCAAAAAAACACCTTCGTCCTGCACCAGTTCAAGCATTTATAAATACTTTTAATTATTATGGATTTTACACGGCTTCTTCGTCTATTTTACTGAATCATAATGATGAAGTCTCAGTCAGTTCGAAGAACAGTTTTCCGTGTGAATTTATGAATATTATAAATAAATATATGGGTACATCAAAACGGAACCATTTAATTTCGATATTAAATGAACCATATATGAAATCGTTTTATGAATCTATTAAAAAAGAAAATATTACGATAGATGATATGTATAAAAAATTTATTGAAATACAATGTGAAATTTTATATAATCCAGATTATTGTACATTAGAACCAAATTATCATATTGTTGAACATAATTTAAGAAAAATGGGAGTTCAATATTTCTGTTTTACTACTGGATTTAATAGTTTGATGACCTCTATTATTTTTCACCATCTACCTAATCTACATTTTAATAAAATTATTACTACAGATACAGTAAAGAACCCTCGACCAAATCCAGAAGGTTTATACAAAATTATGGAAAAATGTAATGTTTGTGATTATAATGTTATTAAAATTGGTGACACTATTGCAGATATTCAAGAGGCAAATAATGCTTCTGTTATTAGTGTAGGTATTACTACAGGGTCCACAACTGTTGAACAATTTAAACAAGCAGGTATTGGAGCAGATTATGTTATTAATAATTTATCATATTTGCCAACTCTTATTGAACATATTAATAGTTCCACAGACACCAAAAACATAAATAAATATTATATATAGTCACATATTTCTATTTTATAATTTGGATTACCATCTGTTTGAATACCATTATTAACCAATCTAAATGGTTTCGCACATCCATATATCTGATTATTTTTTATTAGTTCATCACATCTATCTTTAGATTCATGAGGACTTATATTCATATAAGTATTTTTATAAACAGCATGACGAAATATCCTACAATTAATTTCATTTTTAAATATCTGAATAAAATCCTCACAATGAGGACAACTAAATATATAATATAAATCCATCTATAATATATTATATTTTTATTTTTATTAAAATAAAAAAATATTGTGTGATTTAATTATATTTAAAAATCAAATCAATCATTTAAATATTTACGATTATTATTTCTTTTGGATGAAATAACATATCTTCTTGATGGATTCGATTTATTGTTAAATGTTGATTTATATCCATATTTCTCAAATGAAATATCAGACATATTTTTGGTATGAGAATTTGACCATCTTAAAAAATCATCTAATAATATCAATCCATATCTATCTTTCTTATTTTTTTTGATTCGTCTCATACATTTATTACCTTGAAATAATGAGACATATCTTTTCTCACAATTTGGCTTATGAATATCATCATATTTATATAAAATATCATACATTATATTTAGATGACATTTTAGCTTTGTCCTGATAGATCCCATATTATGAGATTTATTAGGCTTTGGCATTATATCATCTATAGTATAATCTATAATATTATATTTATTATTTTGTTTCCCTATTGATTTACATCTTTCACACGGATTATTAATAAATTCAAAATTATTTTCTAATGGATTATGTAAATATGAATAATATTTGATACAACATTCAACTCTTTCTTCAACTATATCGATTGGATCATCTATATCATTTGGATAGCTGTTATATTTAATATTTAATTTTGTTATTATATTACATGTTATTGTTTTAATATCAAAATTAAAATCAAGCATATCAATAATATCATATTTGGTCTGCGATATTGTATGAATTATTACTGGATATATTTTTATACTATAATCTATATCATTATAATAATAAATATCCTGGTTCAAGGCACATATATTTTGGTTCATCTATATACCATTTTTTATTATTATATTATCATCAATATATATATAAATCAATTTTTTTTATAAAGGAAATATAGTTTTTAATTAGTAAGATGTAATAACATCATAAATATTAATCTTTTAAATATTTACGCCCTGTATTAAACTTAGTTTTAAGATTACGTTGTTTCTTATAATTATGTTTTAATTTTTTATGATCAACATCGTCGAACATAATTTTTTTTAAGTTTGGTTCTTTTGATTCATAATTATTTTGGATTGAATTAATTAGATTTACAAATAACAGTGCATTTAATGAATAATCTAAGTTAAAATATGGATTGGATCCAAATGATGCACCACCTCTTAAACGAAGAACTACAAAAATAATTGAATCAGTTTGAATAGCATAACTTTCAAGAGTATCAGCATCATTTAATTGTTTTCCTCCAAAAATAAGTCGAATTTCTTCAACTGGAACACCCTCGATTTCATGGAATTTTTCTTTAATAGACAATACCGTATCAGTTAATTCACATTCAATAGGAATGGTTTTACCAGTAAGTGATTTCACAAAAATAGAAGTAGGCATATATATAAAACTAATAATATAATCAATGTTATTCAGATAATAATAATATCAATTTTTTTATATGTATTATAGTTATATAATGAGGTTATTGTTTATTGGTATATTATTATTTGTGATATATATGTTGTTCCATTGTAAATGTAAATATATTGAACATTATACAGACGAACATATAAAATTGAGTAAAAATAAAGTTAAAGAGTTAGTTACGTGTATGAAACGTTTTAGTGATTTATGTGATAATAATAAATTATATTATATTATTTCTTTTGGAACTTTATTAGGTAGTGTCCGACATAAGGGTTTAATACCTTGGGACGATGATATCGATCTTATTATGTATTTCAAAGATATGGATCAAATAAAAAATGTATTAAATAAACTAAGTGATATGTATGGATATAAGATATATCATGAATGGAAACTTTCACGTATATACATTGATGATAACATTTTTATTGATATTTTTTATGTACAAAATAATAATAATATTATTGAACGATGTGGTATCGATGATGTAGGGTTATGTTTTGTTCCAGATAAGATTGAAAATTGGTGGCATAAATGGTTTAATTATCCAGCAAATTATATGAGTAAACGTGCATTATATGAATTTGAAGGAGAACAATTTTATGGTCCTATTGAAGGTAAAAAATTATTGGAATTTTGGTATGGTCCCGATTATATGGAAACTTGTAAAACACATTATTTAAAAAACCATAATGAAGTTGTCAAACAAGATAACATTAAATGTTATTATGAAGGATCTATTATGATCTAAAATTTATATATAAAATAATAATGATAATAATAATAATAATAATAATAATAATAATAATAATAATAATAATAATTTAAATAATATTATTTACCTATTAAAATATAACAATCATTATTTACATCATAAACATAAATCTTATTACAATTATCACATATTACGTCTTCAATTAATTCATCATCTTGATAATTAGCATTATTTTGAGCGATATGACAAATACCACAAGTTGGTTCCTCTTTAGTACCAAAATCTAAACTATTCCATGTAATTATAACACTCATATATATACCTATTTTTATATTATTTAATATGCAAATAATATAAATATCAATTTTTTCTCTATAAAAAATTAAGACATCAAACTGTTTGGTAATATTGGTTCGGTCGATGCTATTCTTTTTAATTTTATTTTTGTTTCATACTTACGGCGGGTATCTTTAACTGTTTCTTTATTATCAAATAAAATAAATTTTAAATACTGGTTGCTTCTTTTTTGGGTATCATCATCATCTTCAAGATCATTTAATTTATCCATTTTATTTGTTATATTTTTCATTTCATTTTCTGGTATATTATTGACGGTTTTTTCTAGTCTTAACACAAATTTTTTTAAATGTTTTTTCATCTTATGATCAATCGTTTCTATAGTGTCGTCTAAAAAAGCACTAATATATTTTTTACCATCAAATACAATCGCAAATTTAGATTTTTTATCACTAACATAAACATTGTGGTATTTTGGATTTTCTAAATTAAAGTGAAGATGCTCTGCCATAGATGGCACTATTTTAGCAATATTATTATTTAAAATAGCAAGTAAATTTTCTTGTGAAATTGCATTAGGTTCTATGTCTGTACCAAATTTAAAAATAATATTGTTATTATTTATTGTATTGTTAATTGTATTATTACTATTTGTATTGTTAGTTGTATTATTAGTTGTGTTATTAGTTGTCGTGTTTTGTTTTAATTCATTAATGGTATTTTCAAACTGCTCTATTTTTTTGTTTGTATTTTCTTGTCCATATTTAATTATTTTTATTAACTCTTGTTGATGTTGTTCCATCTGTAATTTTATATCTTTTACTTTACATAATTTATCTGTATGTTGTTTTAAATTATATGTTCTTGTAAATTGTTTAAGACAGTATATACACATTAAATCGTTAATCTGATCTTTATCATCTTGAGGTGTAAAATTAGCAGGCAAAACTGTTGGATTTTGTTTATCAAACAGGTTTGCCTGTTTTTTTACACCTTCATTATTTATTGATATATTTTGATCTATATTTTTATTAGTACATTTAAATTTCCGATTAATATGTCTTTCAAAATCTGGTTTTCTATTAAATATTTTACTACAATTTTTACAATTATATACGACCATTAATATTAATATGATAATATTTATTTAAACTAAATCTATTTTTTTCTGTATAAAAGGTGTTAAAAACGTGGAAAAAAAGTGTAAAAAAAGTGTAAAAAAAGTGGAACAAAAAAGTGTGTGGATCAAAGTGAGAAATTTTATTGATTTATTTTAATTATTTTTTTTATAGAGTAAAAGTTAATTTTTTTTAATGAATATTGTGATATTTTAATGTTTGGTCTATAATTTTGTGTATGTTATATTATTTATTACATACGGTAATAAATAATAAAAAATAAGATGTGTTATGTTTATTAATAAATGAAAGTATCCATAAAAATATAGATATGTGAAAAATGAATGAGATGAAACGAAAAAAAGTAAACAAAATAATGGTGATAATATTAAAGAATATTATTGGTGATATCAATCAATTAAATAAAATTGATATAATATCACAATATTAATACATATATTATTAAAAAAAATAAAACTAAATATTAATAATATCACATTTTTTTAATTTACTAATAATATCACCAATAAGCTCTTTATATAATTCTGATGCTTTTACTATATTATCTAATGTTAGAGGTATTTCATAATAATTTTCATATAATCGCCGCCATACTAAATGTATCATTGTTTTAGTAATATATTCAACAATTACAAATTTACTCTGTAAAAAATCTTTATTAATGACTGTTATACATAAATATTTATCAGATATTAAAGTTAGATCTTGTATTTGTTCTTCTAACACTGACACTTTATTATTGTTGTAACGTTCATCAAATATAAATAATTCATTTAACATCGAATTATAGTATGATAATGCATCTACAATATTTTTTTCATTTTGATATAGTGGAAACAATTCTTTTTCAATAAATTGGAAAGTATCTTTAACCTCATCAATGTTAATCAATGGATTTGATAACACTGAAAGTATATCTTTTAATAACAAATTAACTGCAAATGAATCCATAAAATATAATATTATTTATATTTTATATATATATATTATACAATTAATTTATCAATTTTTTATTTCTATATGATATATAATCTATTATGTGAGGTTTCTCCTCACATAATAGATTATATATCATATAGAAATAGACAAATTAATGAGCGGCATTATTAACATCGTGAAACGATGTTAATTAGGCTCGCATATCAATTTTTTATGTTGCTGTTTTAATAATAAATGGTTGAACGATGTGATAAAAAATAAAATAACCAAATGATCCGACGATAATATGGTTTATTAAATCTGGTATGTCAATATTATTTCGGTTATATATAAAATATAACATTATAATGGTTGTAATATCAACTGTTATTTGTTTATATATGTCGTGTTTAAGAGGATCTAAACTAATATCATCTTTTTTAGATATATATTTATGAATTAATTTATGTATGTAACTGATAGTAACAATAATAACAATAATAGTAATAATATTTAATGATTCCATAATATATTTAGATTATAAAAAAAAATTTATGTTAATTATCGATTGTCTAATTAATTAATTAATTAATTAATCTGTATCCATTTATAAAACCATCTATTTCAGAACCACCAAATTGACCATCATATATCATACATTCAATTAATTCACCACAACGATCACGTCTAACAAACCATTGATGACCCATACCAGCATAAAATGTTGTATATACTTTCTCATCAATTCCTCTGAATTTTTCTAGAGCTGCTTCATTTAAAATATCAAATGGAACATCTGGACCAAATGATTTATTAACAATATTATTTGGATCATTTAATGGAACTCTAATTTGTTCAGCACAATCAGTACAAGTTGAGAAATGTCTACATTTTGGTAAAAATACAAACTTTTTTTCGGAATCTGTACATATACAACATTTAATTTCCTGAACACTTGATGATATATGTTCATCTGAATATTCATTATCTGTTCTACATACTGGACAATTTAATTTATACATTGTATTCTTAATAATAACATTTTCAGCAGCCTTTCTCAAAACAAATTCAGGATTTAGATCACAATTATAATGACTATGTTGTTTATTACATAAATTACAAAAATGCCCTCTCGTTGTATGTAGATTTTTTGAGGTACATTTAGATCTCGTACAATTCATTTTATATGGTAATACTTCACTATGAAAATTTATTAATCTATCCTTTGATTTCTGATTTTTACATTCTATCTGTCCATGCCCTTTCACTTTACATATCCCACATCTATGTTCAACTGTTACATGATCAAATGGAAATCTACAATCATATGCTTTGCACCATTTCAAATCTTCAGAACTCGCAGCAGCCATATTATATAATATATTATTACTCTTAATATACATCTTTAAATACATAAAAAATCAATTTTTTTATAGAAAAATTGATTTTTTTATTATTAATTTATATTTAGGAATAATACAATAATATTATTATGGATAACGATATTATTGACAAAGAGTATGACACTGTTGAATTATTCGAATTATTAGACGTTTATATGGACAAATATTATAAATTCTATACAACATCTCTTGAATCCGATAAAAATGATTGTAAAGAATATACCATTAAAATACACGAAATATTGACTAAAGATTTTAATATCTTGAAAATTGCCGAAGATATGTCTCAATTTATTGATAAATATTTTGTTAAAACAAATAACATCGACTATATTATTATTGCTATTGAATATCTTCTAAATGATCATATTTTTGATGTCCTATTAAATGTTTCTCTCGATATGTTCGATGATCATATTAAATCTACTTATCATTATTCTTTAACCATGTTAATTCTCAATAGAAATATGTTATATAATAAATATGTCGAAGAAATTGACCTGTGTTCAGACGATGATGATATCGATCAAAATGAAATAAAAAAAGTATTTTTGGAAACTAAAATGGCAAGTGTTATTAAAATTATTAAAAATATTTATAATAATTTATCATTGCTCGCAAGTAAAGATGAATATTACATCCCTTTTAAAGAAAATCTTATGGAACTATTATGTGTGTTTGATCTTGAAATTATATATGCTCACGAAGACATATTATCTGAATAAATATTTAAGATCTGTTTATTTATATATTATAAAATTATTATAATATATTAATATATAAAAATTATTATTTAATATTCTGACCAGTCAGTTCCATTATAAAAATAAAAATGTAGATTCGTTAGATCAAGTAATGGTGATCCTATTTTACCATTTGCTACATATTTAGCAGAGTTTGTATAAACATTGTAATTAGAAGTATTATCGACCAAATACCATTTTGTTTGGTCAGCAATTGATATATCTCCTGTAACAGAAGCAGTTTCGAATACAACGTTCACAACTACAATATTACCATTTGGTGGTGTTCCAATCAATACATTGCATACATATTTGGCAGCTGACGTTATCTTAGCAGCACTAGTACCATTACCTACGTACAAATGTTGAACATTACCAGCACCTGGAACAACTGAATAGGCATTGTTAGTTATTGACGCAGCATTTAAAAATGTAGCAGTTGGAATGTAGTTAACAGTTTCATTGATCACTTGAAATGGAGCAACAACACCGGTTCCACTTCGATTATCAGGTAGAGAGTCTAAATTTTTTGAGACGACGAAATCAACTGTGGAACCATTATTAGTATTAGAATAACGATCTTTTGAAATAGATTTATTAATATATCTGTTCGACATTATATATATATATATTATATATATATTTTTTTTTTTATAAATAAATTAAGGAAATTAAATTTAAACGCAATTAATTAAAAATATTTAATCAGAATCAGTTTTTATATTTTCATTTGGAATAATGTCATCTAATTTAATAGAATCTATATCTTCTTTATTTTTTTGTTTTCGTTTAGGTTTTTTCTTTTCTTTTTCTTCCATTTCTAAACGTTTTTCTTCAGCTTTAATTGCATCTTTTTCAGCTTTAGAAAGTAATTTAACTTTTGGTTTCTGATCATCAGATTTTTCAGATTTTGCGATAGAATTGAATCCACAAGCATTACAATTATTATCGACCAATTCAGGTGTAGAACATTTTTTACATATTTTGAAATCAATAATAAATTGTCTAAGTAAACCATTAAATGATTCACTGTCGGTTTTTTTAGAGAATTTTAAATTGATGCCGTTTTTGGTTTCTTCTTCTTTCGCATTGATCATAAGTGTTGCTTTAATTGATTTATATAATTTTTCAGTTTCCTTATCTGATAATTTCAATTTGTTTTTAATTTTAGACCAATTTGCAATGTGATCTATATTAATTGAACAAGCCATTAAATCGTATCTGGATAGACCAGGTAATTGTATTAGAGGGGGTAAAAGTTGTGCCATTTATATATGATCAATAATTTATTTATGATTATATTATGTTATAAAAATATCAATTTTTTTAATATGGTGGCCTATCCTAAGTAATTATATATGATGTTTAACATCACATATAATTACTTAGGATAGGCCACCATATTAAAAAATTAATTTAGTTAGTTTTGATCTGATGATACCATCACATTGATTTATGTTAATAGATGTAAAACATCTATTAACATAAATCAATGTGATGGTATCATCAAGATAAAACTAACCTTAATCAATTTTTTTAATATGAGATATCTCTAAATCAGGAGATAAACAGCCAAGATAAATTTTTTATATAGTTAAATTTGATCTGATAATAATCTGTATGGATTTTCTGAAATTATTTTTTATTTTTTTTTTATTTTTTTTTTGTATAAAAGAAATATGTGTAGTGTTTGAAATTTGAAATTTGAAATCTAAAATCTAAAATCTGAAACCAGTACCATTATAAACCTTTTTATCACGAGCTTTATTAATCATCCGGCTTTGATTTTTTTTGTTTTGTTTATGTGATTCTTTACTTTGAACTGGAACTGAATAATCAATTTCAATAGAATCAAGTTTTTCACGTTGTTCTTCACTAATTATTACATCATCATTATCATCTGAATCATCAGATTCAGGTTGATGGTTCGGATTAGGTTCCAAACTGTCACTATTAGAATCACTTTCTCTATTTTTTTTTTTACCGATACTATCAACCGCAGCAATAGCAACTTCTGGTAATGGTTCATCATAAGCTGCACTAATAGATGTTGCAATACCACATTTTTTACTTGCTGTTTCATAATTAATTTTAAAATGTGAGCAAAGTTCAGGAAGATAATCCATCGAATAATAAGATGAAATATCATATTTATTTCCTCCGAGTGATGAACATACAACTGGTGTACCTATACTCAGAAATTTCATTTTAATATTTCTTGCTGTTCCTTTGAAAACACTGTCATCTCTTAAATTAGTAATCATTGCTTGAAATTCACCGAATGGAGCTTTTATTATCCCTAAAAACATTGAATCTCTATCAAGATCACTAATTAAATACCTATTTTCTGGTGATTTTTTCTTACCACCACCACGTTTCTTTTTCGCTGCACTGGTTGGACCAGTTGTATTTTGTTTATTCTTAAAGAATGCATTTTGGGCTGTTTGAATCGAAGACATTATATATAAATTACCTTGATATAATAGTTTCTTCTTAAAATAATTATTTCAATTTTTTAAAGTAGATATCACTATAGACTATATACATCAGGCTATGCCTGATGTATATAGTCTATAATGATATCTACTTTAAAAAATTGATATAATATATGATTAAAATGTTATAATAAAATGGAATATATATATACATTACGATGGAAACAATAAATAAATCTGGATCATATATTATAAATGACATAATAGTTAATGATGATTATGATGATTGTTTATCATTTGAATCAAAGTTAAATATGGATAATATTTATTATATGTATAAACCATATGATAGAGATGAAAGAATCAAAAAAAGTTATAATTTATTAATAGTGAAAAAATATTTGGATCTGGTTAAGAACACAATGAGTGGAATCGAAAAAATAAAAATAACATATTTTTTGTTTTCTTTTTTGGATGATAACTATAGATTTTTTGTTGATCAATCAAGATTTAGATCGACAGTAAGAGCAAAAATAAATGAATTCATTAATGGTAGATTGTATGTACAAATAACAACACCAGAAGACCAAAAATATTTAGACATATTTATAAATAAAGGAATAGAACTATTAGAAAAAATAGATATAATTGACAAATTAGATAGGATGACTCTTCCAATTTAATATTCTGCATCAAAAGAGCATTCATTATTAATATTTAAACATTTTTTTATTTTTAGACCAATAAAATATCGATACCATAATGATTTATGTGAATTTTCCAAATAATTGTTAAGACTAAACATTTGAAAAATATTGAAACTACCATCGTCATTAAAACTATTATCAACAATATTTTGTTTATTAGTTTCTTCCGTTAAATGTTGTAATAATGTATTAAATAATTCGTAATCATATGTGTGTTCAAACATTTCATCATCAATTGTATAATTAATTTGTGACAAAATAGTTTGAACATATTCAATTCCACCTAATTTATTTTCTAAAGCTACCAATTTCTGTTGAAGATTTTCAACATCGTTACTTGTGAATTCATAATGGAGTCCGCAAGCAGTTTTTTGTAATTCTAATTCATCTTTGGTCAGTGGATCTTGATTTATTTCTTTATAATTTTTATATGTAGAATAACATTTTTTACAATATTTTTCTCTAACATTATAATATTTACATCCACATCTAAACCAAAAAAATATTTCAACACCATTTTTATAATATTCAAAATCAAGAGAACTTTGATGAGCAAAAACAAATTTACCATTGATGTCACCCGAATAATAACGTCCCATATTATATATAAATTACATAAGAAATATAAATTAGTAATAATAATATCAATTTTTTTATATGGGCTCTCTATAGAGAGCCCATATAAATAGCCAAGATCAATTTTTTAATAACTTAATGATAACCATTTATTTATATAATTTTCTTGTTCTTCTTCTGTGTTATATATCTTGAATTCAATATCATTAATCAAATAATCGTCTATATATAATCTCGGTATTTTGTAATTTTCACAAAATAATTTATATAAATAATATGTCTCTTTTTCAGATGTTAAATTTTCAGGATATATTATTATTTTTTTTTCAAAAATTTCACTTAAAATGTTGTCCCAATTATGTACATCTCTAAATAAAATTTTTATAAACACTTTATTATCATGCTCTAATATATTATATTTTTTATTATAATCAAATGTATTAAACATGTCCAAATTATAATATAATAATGCTTCATTAATTGGATGATATTCTTCAAGATATATTAATAATTTTTCATTAAAAAAATCGATAAGTTGTTTTATTGATTTATTTTTATAATCTGGAACATGAACATCAATATTTTGAAAAAAAGAAGATATTTTTCGCTCGATTGGTAATCTATAACTATCTATTATATAAATCTTGTTATTTTTTGAGTTACAATCTATTAATTCAAATATGTCATTATTTTTTAATGTATTTATCCAATAATGATTACTATGAGTATGACACGATTTATAATTATTTTTATTAAAAGTATTATTTAGAGTGGATCCTCCACATTTACCACCACAAAATATAATTACATTATATAGATCCATTATATATATATATATATATATATATATATATATTACACCTTTGGACATTTAAAACATTATATATATATATATATATATTATATATATATATAATGTTTTTTTCAGTAGACACTAATAAAAAAATCATATTTGGTTGGAGTGCTAAATGTGGGTGTAGTCATATTAAACATATATTTTGGTTTTTACAAACAGATAATTTAGAAAATTCAATACATACACCAAAGGATATTAATGAACTGCCTAATAACATTGAAAATTATATAACAATAATATTTATTAGAAATCCTTATAAAAGAATTATATCAGGATTTTTAGATAAATACAAAAAAAATGGTCAATTTAGACATTTATGGAAAGATTCCGTTTTATCATTTTCTCAATTTGTAGATAAACTTATAAATTATGTCTGGGAAACAATAGATCATCATCACTTTGCGCCACAGACAATCCAACAGTTTGATAAAATAATACTTCATTCAAAAATTATTAAATTTTACGATATTGGTCAAATTGATTATGAATATATAGAACAATTGTATAATAAAAAAATACCTGAATATATTTTAAATAAAAAACAAGGACACGAAAGATTATTAAATATAAATGTAGAAAGTTATTATAATAACTATGTATATGATTTACATATAGATGATTATATAGATTACAATATTGATATAAAATATTTTTATAATAAAGACATAAGAGAAAAAGTGTTTAACTTTTATATTAACGATTTTATTTTTTTCAAAGAAAATGGTTTTGATTACATAAATTAGGCGTTTTTAAATGTCCAAAGGTGTAAATAACAATTAAATATATTAACAATATATTAAGTATATAATAATGGACAGAATCGATAATTTGGATCAATTAGGTATAATTATTACTAATGAATTAAGCAATAATAAATTATATAATTTGTCACATATAATATCTAAATATGATGGTAATGATTGGTATGATCATATACATATTAAAGATCCATATAATAGAAAGATTGTTTATAAAAATGATAGTATAGAAATAATAGTAATAACTTGGTCAAAAAACCAATCGAGTAGGATACACACTCATCCAGAAAATGGATGTTTAATGAGAATATTATATGGAGAATTGATAGAAGAAAAATATAACAGAAATTTAGAATTATTAGGAAGAAGTATTATAAAAAAAGATAATATTAGTTATATAGAAGGAGATGTAATTACTCATAAAATAATAAATAGTAATCAAATATCAGTATCATTGCATATATATAGTCCTCCGAACTATAGTGCAAAATATTTTTAGTAACAATAATAAAAATATAATAGTATAATATAAGTCATAATTAAATGGTAAAATTAGTGAGCGTAGCAACACATTCAGATGGTTATTTACCTTGGTTACAGAAATCGTGTGATCGTCATAATGTAAAATTAAATATATTAGGATGGAATCAGAAGTGGCAGGGATTTGTATGGCGTTTTTCTCTAATGATTGATTATTTAAAATCAGTAGATCCGAATGAATTAGTTTGTTTTATAGATGCATATGATGTGATATTATTAAGATCATTAGATGATATAGAAGAATATTACAATAATATAGTGAAATTGACTGGTAAAAAGATAATAATAGCATCGGAAAACGCCCATAATCCATATATTAAACAGATGTCTGAATTTATATTTGATAAATGTAAAAATATACAGATTAATGCTGGAACATATATGGGCCGAGCTAAAGATATTTTAGAGGTTTTAACTGATATGAATTCTAAAAATAAACCATCGGATGATGATCAAGTCGTATATACCGATTATTGTAATAACCATCCTGATGTATTTTATATAGATCACGATAAGATATTTTTTTTAACAGTAGAAGATACATTTAATGATGTGATGCAAAATTTTGATATAAAAATAGAAAATAATGGTTCAAAATATCCAATAGTAAAATATATGGAATCGAGACCATTTTTTATTCACGGAAATGGAAATACATTATTAAACAGTGTAATAGAGAAGTTAGGTTATACGATAACGGAAGATGAAAATAAAAAAATAAATGGCAGTCATACGAAAATAATAATAAACAAAGTAAAATACTATGTGAAACATCTATTAAATATTTATTGGTATCATATAATTATAATTTGTATATTATTATTTATTATATATAGAAAATATTATAGAACTTATAATCTAATATAAAATAAAAAAGATATTATTAAATAACATATGGAAGATTTTGAGTCGTTTAAGGTAATGTTAAGAAAACTTGAACACGATAAAAATTTGGAAAATTGTGATATTTTATCTCATATATTAAATAATGCTATATATAATAAATTAGAAATCAAACAATTAGATGGTTCCTATTACTGGAATTGTGATCGTGTTAAAAATATTATTAATATACATCAAATTTCTATTGTCAATCATAATACTTTTTATAATGGAATAAAACCATATATTAATACTATTAATTTTAAAACAAAACAGATGTATTATGATAAGGAACATAAACAAAATCTTGAAGATTCTAAAAAATATGATACATATATGTATATGAATCAATTTAAAAAAATAATAGATCAACTTGATGATCTAAAAAAGAAAAATTAATTTTTATTATTATTTATAAATGAAAAATTATTTAGATTGTTTAGTATTATATTTTATTATTAACAATCATAAAATCGATGGCTTTAGTAGTATCTTCAATTAGAAGTTTATGTTTTTGTTTATCGAATTTAAATTTACTGACCATAGTATTTAATTCGTCATGATTAAATTCACGATGCCAGTTTTTCATTGGAACTGTCTTATATAATATAAATTTATAAAAATAGTTCCATTCATAATTTTCAATTTGTCTATTTGTGATGTTATCATATATTGGCATAACTAAATAGTCTGATATAATATTAATTACATCTTTCGGTATATAAACACTATTTTTTGGAATTAACATATTGTTATTATTATATGGTTTATCATCTAATCTATTACTAATAACATATTTTACAAGGGAACAAGTATTATCTAAAACGAAATTGTTTAGATATGGTTCAAATTTAGAACTAACATTTGTAAAATGTGTAGTGTGTTCATATGTTTCTTTAACATATTTTGGTATTGGATTCTGATCTAAAATTTGATTAAAATTATATTCAAATGATATAACCGACTTAAATCTATGTGATGCTAAACAAAAAATATAATATGTATATTTTTTTACATATTGTAATGCGTCAAAATTTTGTTGAATTGCAATTAAACACAGCTCTTCTGTTTGTTCTTTAACCAGTTTTAATGCTTGCCACGATTTTTCAACTGCATTTAAACAAATTTCTTCTGTTTGGTCTCTTACAAATGATAATACAAAAAAATCTATTTTAATTGCATCCAAACACATATCTTTTGTTTGGTTTCTAACAAATTTCAATGCATGACAAGATTTTTCAATTGCATAGTCATTCATTTCTTCTGTTTGATCATTTATATATTCTAATGATTCCCAAGATTGTCGAAGTGCATTCCAACATATTTCTTCGTTTTGTTCTTTAACAAATTCAAGTGCTTTCCAATGTTTATTTATTGCAATCAAACACATCTCTTCTGTTTGTTTTTTAATAAATTTAATTGCCTCCCAAGATTTTTGAAGTGCAATTAAACACATTTCTTCTGTTTGTTCTTGAATATATTCAAGTGTTTTCCAGTTTTTTTTAATTGCAACTAGACATATTTTCTCATTCTGTTCTTTAACTAATAAAAATGCTTGCCAATCTTGTTTGATTGCAATTAAACACATCTCTTCTGTCTGTTCTTTTATTAATCCTAATGATTTCCAGTTTTTTATAACAGCATCCAAAGATATATCTATTTCGTCGTTCTCACATAGAATATCTTTTATTTTGTGTAGTTTAACACTCTTTTTACTCGCTTTTATATTGTTGATAGATCGTTTCAAGTCAGTCATGGTTTAATAAAATATTTTTTTATATCAAACTATATATAAAAAAATAATATCAACTTTTTTATGTATATTATCATTATTATGGATCAAATATAGAGCATTTAATGATGCTAAATATAATATTATTGTGAGTAAATATAGATTATCAAGTTCAAGTATGAAATATATCGGTTTTTAGTTCTTTAAAAATATATATATATTTATATTATAACAATGAATAATGATGATGATTGGTACGATGAATGTAATAATGACTTAGAATTAAATAAAAAACTAATAAATCCTAATAATATATCTAGTAATTCTATTAACGACTTATTGATGATATATGAACCAAAAATAGAATTAAAAATAGAACCAAAAATAGAACCAAAAATAGAATTAAAAGTAAAATTAAAAGTAGAACCAAAAATAGAATTAAAAATAGAACCAAAAATAAAAAAACAAAAAAAATATAAAAATAATGATTGTGATTATGATTATGATGATAAATATGATAAATTAATGGATAAATATTACTAAAAAACTGGATTTATTTTTATTTTTTTTTTTTGAGACACATAAAATAAGATTGATTTAAAAACTGTAGTTAGAACTAAATTTAGATTTAAACACTATTATAATAATTTTCATAGGCTACACAATGATACGCATATATATTTCTTAAAACTTCCAAGACTCCGATAATACCATCTTCATCGATTTTTTCTATATCGATTTTATAATAACGATAGAGCATTTTTTTATATCGCTCATCAACAAGTTTGGTTTCAAAACCACAAACTCTAACCTTTTTTCCTTTTTTTGCGTTACATTCTTTACATAATATACGAATATTTTCTGGAATATGTGCTCCACCATAATAAAGAGCCAATATATGGTCGATTGTTAGCTCTACACCTTTTCCTGAACGTCCACAATTTACACATTTGTCTCTTTTTATTTTATCGGCGACACTTTTATAGTTATCAAAAGCCAATAAATAGCGTTTAAACTTATCAAAACCCTTTCCGTCTTTTTTCCATTTTTCACCATATTTTTTTTTCATTTCCTGTATAGATATTTCTTCCTCACTAGTTAATTTATGATCAATAGTTTTTTCTGTCCATTTTAAAGTCAGATCGAACCATCCTTCATCCTCACTAAAACTAAAATTATTTTTTTTTTGTATGAAAACAGGCCTTGGCACGTTCGATTTTGCTTGTTTTGCTGCTTCTTCTGCTGCTCGACTTGCTGCTTCTTCTGCTGCTCGACTTGCTGCTTCTTCTGCTGCTCGACTTGCTGCTTCTTCTGCTGCTCGACTTGCTGCTTCTTCTTTTTTAAGTCTGGCTTTTTCTTCTTCCACAAGGCTTGCTGCTATTTCATCTGCTTTATTTGTCGCTTCTCTGGCTCTTTTATTTGCTCGACTTTCTGCTTTCTTCTGCTGATTTTCCTTTTTTGCTTCTTTTTTAAGTCTGGCTTTTTCTTCTGCTTCCACAAGGCTGGCTGCTATTTTATCTGCTTTTATTGCTTCAAGTGTGGCTTTTTCTTGTTGGATTTGTCGGAAATAAGCCAATTGAGTATTAAAATTATTATCTTTAATCATGGAGGTATTCGCCATACCTATACTGGCTTTTCATGGAATGTATATTAAAAAAAAAAATCAATTTTTTAATAGGGCGACCCACCTTAAGTAATTATATGTGATGTTAAACATCACATATAATTACTTAAGGTGGGTCGCCCTATTAAAAAAGGGATCGAGGAAAGTTATACTCTTGATTGCTATATTATTTATAAATTATATAAGATGTTTAACATCTTATATAATTTATAAATAATATAGCAATCAGAGATAACTGTCCAAGATCAATTTTTTAATATGGTGTTAAAAGTTTAATAAAAAAATGTTTATATTTCTAATTATATGGAGCATATATATCACATATATTTGTTTCTTGTAAGCATTTTAAGATCTGTAATCCTATAAAATACATATCATATAATTCTACTTCATCATCGGATATTAATGAATCATATAATTCTGGTGAACATTCTATAGACCATTTAAATTTAGTATATGCTTCTCCAATAGTATAATTTAATTGTTCTAAAACAGTGCTGATTTTATATTTACCACCCAACAATTTCTCAATATCATTTAATTTACCAGTAATATATGGAATATGATTCTCAGTAAAATGATATTTTAGACCAATTGGATCATGTTGGTGTTCAATTATTTCTGATTTTGATATTGGAGTTCCATTCTCTTCAATATGTTTTACTATCACTTCTTCCATTGAATGAAAACAAGATTGACAAAATAATTCATCATATGTTGGTTCATAATTACATCCACATATATAATAATTATACCAATTATATATAGTTCCAAAATATTCGAAAATATTTGGACTCTGTTTATCTGTAAATTTACCACTAATAGAACCACAATAATAACGTCCCATTAAATATATAATATGTTTTAATATATTATATATCTAATAAATTAAAATATCAATTTTTTATATTGGCTCTCTACTGGTTTATTCTTTTTGATGTTGCACATCAAAAAGAATAAACCAGTAGAGAGCCAATATAAAAAATTAATTTAGTTAGTTTTGATCTGATGATACCATCACATTGATTTATGTTAATAGATGTTTCACATCTATTAACATAAATCAATGTGATGGTATCATCAGATCAAAACTAACCTTAATCAATTTTTTAAATTATATAAAATAATGTGACAATCAGAGATAACTCTCCAAGATCAATTTTTTGGTTTTCATCTATATCTATATTTATATTTATTTATTATAACTATGTTTATCTTTGGTGCAAGATAAATTATATGCATCATGAATTTCATTTTTTAGTTCCGATGATAGATCATCAAATCCGATAACTATTTTATTGTCATCGAATATGTTTTTACAATTTATTAATTCTTCATATAAACCATTTGTATGTGCAAATATATTTGCCAATGAAACAGTTCGACATTGTCTCTCTCCAGTTTGGATATCATTAAAAAACAAATAAACACCATATTTATTATCAGTCATAGTTTCAAATTTCTGGATCATATAACATCCATAATCATATTCATCCATATCAAAATATCTTATTAATGATTCTTGAATTTCATATTGTGTACCTTTTTTAGAATTTCTAAAAAAAAATATTTTTTTGCTATATGGATCATCTGGATTATTAAATTTATTAGAACCAAATAACCAATGTAATGGAATATTATTATTGTTTATAAAAATTTTAACGGATGATTTTACATCATTTATACAATTATTACAATATAACCATCCATACAATCGTCCTAATATTAGACAATTAACATCATTTTGTAATTTATCACAAACATAACAACGATTAATCTGTACAAATACTAATCTAATAGGTTCATGGTATTTAGATTCAATATATCCTTGGTCATCATTATGTTGAAAACCAACAAATTGGTTTGTTGTAAGCGGTTCGATGCACTTATCTTCTGTTACACATTTTTGAGGTAGATAATTTTCTGTAATAAAATTTGCATCTGATGGTGCTTCTACATCAATTAATTGGTTTTTAATGTCCTCCATTATATAATATATCTGTTTATTTATTGTTATATTGAGTTATAAATTAAAAGATCAATTTTTTATATGAGTTCTCTATTGGTCTATTATTTTTGAAACACATTGAAAATTATAATAAAAATTTATGTAGAATTGATAACACAAATTCTTCATCTAAAACAGTTTCATCATATGCAAATAAACAGCGATTACTATTTTTTATTTTACTTATTGTTAAAACATCTTTTTTGTATAGATCTATATATGCACAATTATATTTAGATGTTTCATGGTTTTCAATATTATAATTTTTATTTGTGATAAACATTGATTCAGTTTTTATTTTATAATTATTATCAAGAAACAATGTGGTTTTACTATCTCCATTAAAAATTTCTATGTAAAGTGGTAATATATTATTATTGAATTTACTATTTATAGAAAAT